>WLWD01001976.1_pt1 | contig 132174 bp, 79 predicted proteins | sample 6712731 | NCBI WGS metagenome assembly WLWD01 (sample SAMN12718690, study PRJNA576275) | sponge metagenome | isolation source: marine sponge | host: Mycale hentscheli | place: New Zealand: South Island, Marlborough, Capsize Point | collected 2014-11-01
GTTACATGTGTCATTCAGTCTGTATTTTGTGCTTGTCTCTTTACTCTCAATTCCTTCATTAACTTTAGTCTTGAGATTCTCCTTTACTTTGGGTTGCCCAACGAGGGGACCCTGGTGGTAGATACTATCGACTGAGTGTGTGAGGATAACTCTTGTATAGTTATGTCAATTAAAACTTAATCAGATGTTCGACTTCTTGCCAAAGTCCTCTTCAGGAGTCTAATGAGGTCATTAGTTACCAGACACATTTATCACTCTAATTTATTGGCAGAAGTAAGACTTACAAAATACTACATCTGGCTAACTCTGAGTATTCAAGCTAGCATGAGTGTATTTAGACACTGTGCTCCTAATCTTCCAAGCTTCTACACTGTAGTATGTGTGTGAATAAAGATTATTTGGGAAGGTCGACCTAGAAGTCTCTTAAAGGTGGTTTGTATAATGATTGTGTAATGCAGTGCAAAGTTTCACTATGTTCTAGAGTCATCACTGCCTGAAAAGAGTCCATTGACAACCATAACAAAATCTGTAAACTGTCTTGATAATTAGAGTTGACAAAGAATTGATTGGAATGTAGAGGTTATCAAACTATACTGATTATACACTAATTTACGATTTTGTTATGGTTGTCAATGGACACTTTTCGTGCAGTGCATATGTTGCGTTTGATATCATGAACCCATTCTATTACTGTCTTTAATAATAGCTTGCACATAAATGCTTGTATTTATTTATATATAAAATAATTACACTAAGAATGTTAAAATTATTATGTAAGAGTGTTATTCTGTCAATTGTATAAATTTACTATGTACAGGAAGTGTGTCACCGCTATTGGCCTCAAGGCAAAGGTGCAACACAAGAATATGGTAAACTCGCAGTAACATTCAAATACCAAAATGCATTTACTGAATATGTAGCAAGAAAGTTTGAGATAGTAGAGAACCAGACTCGCATGTCTGTGGCACCAACTGGAACCAGTATCACTCAATTTCAGTACCTGAGGTGGCAGGATAATTCTGTGCCTAATTATACAACAGCCATATTGGAGATTGCCAACCTAGAACAGAAGGTTCAGATGAGTACTGGCAACAAGCCTATTAAGCAAAGATATAAGCATTATTTTGTGTATTTTGTAGTGATGGAGTTGGTAGGAGTGGCGCGTTCATCACGATACATGCTCAGATGGAGAGGATGAAGTCTGAAGGAGTAATTGATGTCTTCCAGTTCATAAAATCTGTTCGCTTCCAAAGAGCTGGTCTGGTAGCTAATAAGGTATGAAAATATTAAACAATGAATGTGTTATAGTATTTATGAAACTTACATCAGGAAGTATAAAAATATCCCCAGAAATTTTGTCAATAAGTTATTATGCTTTAATATATTGTATGCAAACTTCATCTTCTGTCAATGTTGAAATCATTGTATTTAGTTTTAATAAGCAACATGTAGGAGAATAGTTTGAAAAAATTCACTTATATACTATATCTATTTGTTGAGTGCAAATAGTTACAGACTGACTTTGCTTTAGTAATTTTACATCTTACTACATCATTCCTTTTCACTCTTTCTGATATGTATAACATCTGCGCACTGCACATGAGGGTTATAGTAGTTGTCATTATTTTTGTCTGTCTGACAGGCTATGATTTTGGAGATTACTGACAATTAACCGTTGATACAGAGAAAATAGCCAATAAGTTATTCTATCAATCTGAGATAATTTTGTAATAGAGAGATTAATAATACTAAGGGTTTGCACCTCAGGTGTGGAACATGTTATAATTTCAATTTTCTTAACTTTTAGTAATGTTATGTACAATACATGTGTTTAGTTCCGAGTGGAAGAGTTCAGGGAATATCATCTCAAGATAGAAACTTCACCAGTATTACTATTTCATGGCAGCCAGTGGATTGTCTACAACAAAATTCTCCAATTACAAGCTACAAAATTCGTTATATTGAAACTTCTATTACTACAGGACCAATAACTACTACTGACACATCATTTGTAGCTACTTCATTATTCCCTGGCACTTCCTACACATTTGAAATAGCAGCTGTTAACAAAGATGGTGATGGGCCAAATCAACAGTTCATAGCATCAACTGAGCAACCTTATGGTATGTTAATATTTCTCAAAAACTCATTTCACTAACATCATATTTTTAGGTGTTTTATTACTCAAAAGTCGCTCTTATCCTAACAACAGTATTATAAGTATCAGTGATATTGGAGAAGATAGTGAAGCACTGTACTGTTTCACTGATGAGTCTCGCTGCTGTAGGAATCGAGTTATGGTTCTCCCAGGATTTCGAGATTGGTACTTTCCTAACAACAATGTAGTAGGGAGCAGAATGGAAAATACTATTTCTAGAACTAGAGGACCTAGTTCAATCATACTGCACCGTGACAATGTAATTGCACCAATTGGGATATACAGATGTCTAATATTTAATGAAAATACTTATGTAGGAATCTACTCTAACAATGAAGGTAGAAAATGTTGTGATTAATTATGAGTTATCTTTATTTATTTGTCCTGATATACATAAACGTAACCTATAGCCAAACAAAATACTTTTTTTAACTAAAAGATTACCTTAAACAAATATTTAGTGTGTTCATTATTTTTTATTGTATGAAGATTGTGTCTAAAAAGTCCTTAGTGTTAAAGTAGCAACAACACAGCACAGTATTTCTGTAACCTATACTGTAAACAATGGTCCACCACCACGCACATTAAGTGACTTTGTTTAGTTATATACATAATAATTTTAACAACTAATTATGTCTCCCACTTGGTTGTTTAGACTTATTGTGAGTCACTTTTATATGCAATAGATTAAGTAAACAGACAACTAAAAGAACTAATCAAAAATTAATACAGTCTTACTGCATCGTTACAATGTACTCATACAAACGTGGATATACAGATGTCAAGTAAATGATGAAAGTGCCATCAGATTTCTTTGCCCCATTCGAGTGTATTTATCAATTATACTTGCAGCAAAGTAGTATCACGTTTCTTTGCCCCACTCAGTTAGTCAAGGATAGCACAGCCAATAGGTTTTGAGTCAAGGACTTTAGTACTAACTTGCTGGAAGTCACCTTTCATATGCTTTAATTCTATTGTCAATGGCTGAAGGAGGTTGAATGTAGTGTTTAATCCACTCAAGGTCCAGGTTAAGATAGAATTAGACGTGGGGCTTATTAAAAAAACCCAACGAAAACACCTATTGAGGTTGCAGCTCTGACTAAGCAGGGCTTTTGCAATTTTACAATTATTTATGAAATGTAATATTTTGTCTGGATGTGGCTACTGTGTCTTATTATTATGCTGGATTTCATTTTATGCCTTCTGGATGGGATTGATCGCATCAAAGAAGTTTGGGAAAAGCTATAAGATCAATACTGCCAAGAAGACTAGCTAGAAATTTGGAATACACTTTGCATTCCGGAACTAAGTAAGATTGCCTAAGTGAAAGATCAAATCAGAGAAATAAAAAATAACTCTTCTAAATTAAGGGTGAGATGAATTTGCCTTTAACGAAAGTGGTCAAGGTTATAGCAAGCCTAACTTTCATTTAGTGCTCTATTGCTGCCTTGTGGCCGTGAAGGGGTACTGAAAATAGTTGTCAACTACAAAGTAACCAAATTAATATTATCAGTATTGTCTCACCATTCATTATATAAAAGTGGCATTGAATAGACTGCAGAAAATTTTCAAACATTGCACCAGAAACAGCTATTAAGTTTTCACAAAAATACAACCACTGTATAACATGATCAACAAATAAGTTTCAGCAGCCAGCTTCCAGCAGTCTTGCTAGTAATGACAAAGCTTCCTGCATTGATGACATGTCCATTTTTTTGTAAATTGCTTGCCCTCTCACTGACAATAATTCTTATCCACATAACCACCAGCATGTTCATTAATGTGTTGTGGAGAAATCTAAACAGCTAGAAACTTGCATACCACTTGAATATTTTTGTACTTAAATAACTGTGCTTGCTAAATATAACTGCAAAATTATAATGAAAATCACTCTGTAGCTGATTGTATATTATGTGTATCTGCATATGCATAATTTATTAGATTGAAACTTTCTCACTTCAGAGGTCTAGAGAGAAGCAAAGGTAAAATTTGAAAAAATAATCTCAGTGGTCGCCAGGAAATTGAACCCAGGGCCCCTGTTTTTAGCCACCAGTGATCTAGCCACTGAGATACGATAACTCAAGACATCCAAGACTTTTACATTTTGCCTTTATACTGTTGAGTAGTACTGCTTGGTGCAGTCTTGTATTCAACAAAACAACAATAATGTGCCATCAGAACACCTTTTCGGTGTCGAATGGAAACACTGCCCCCTCCGGAAAAAAGCCATAATTAGTGGATTGAAAAGGATATGTTTGATAATTGTGATGATAAAGCCTTTTAAATCTAATTATGGCTCCTTCCTAGAGGGAAAGGTGTTTCAATGAACACCAAAACAGTATTTTGATGGTGTATAATTGGTGGTCTGTCAAGTACAAGACTGCAGCAAGCAGTACTATTATACCATATAAAAGTAAAATGAGAAATACAAATGTCTTGGAAGTTGTGGGTTATCGTAGCTCAGCTAGGGCACTGGTGGCTCAAGCTAGGGGTCCGGTGTTTGATTCCCTGGCAACAACTGAGAATTTTTGTTCACATTATGCCTTTGTTTCTCTCTAGACCCCTTTAAGTGAGAAAGTGTCTATTTAGTAGTTTTATTATGAAGGGTCAGAACGTGATAATAATTTTAATGTTCATTCCAAATACTTTTTCATCTATTCTGTAAGGATTACCTACAATACAGTCTCTAGCATACAACACTACAACTGGTGTTGTGACTTGTATATCGACTGGAGGTCCTGTCACTAATCTAAATTGGAATAGAAGAGGAGGATTGTACTCACAGAGTAAAATAATTGTGAATACTGTCAGTGCCACTTACCACAACCTTCTATACATATCCAGTAATACACTGTCAGATTACACTGGGATCTTCAGCTGTACTGTTAGTAATAGCAGAGGCAGTGAATCTAGGTCTACTGACGATGTCAAATGTAAGAATAGCACCTTATAATAAAATTTTTAAATTAACTGACTTTATTTATTATTATCAGCTATAGATCTTTCTGGAAATAGTAATGCATATATCATTGGATCTACTGCTAATGTAATTTGTTTCAGTAATCTTACCGTAGTTTCTATTCGGTGGCTCACTACTACTGATATTGTTTCATTTTCTACAGCACAAATAAAAGAAAATGAGTTGCTCTTAATTTTAAATGACCCAATATCTCAACATACTCATGGCATAATGTTTACTTGTGAAGTAACAAGTCAGTTGTCACACGGTCATACTGCAACTAACACTACCTCTTTTACTATACGAACACTAAAAGAAAGTAAGTGTGATTAATGTATGTATGATTAATGTATGTATATAAATAATTTAATTATATTTACAGAATCTGAGCCTTTATTTAACTATTTGTATAAGGAATTGTTTTTCTTAATCTATGCATACATCAATAAAAATAGCATAGGACCCGCTTGATCTATACAGTTTTCAATATTCTAACAAATTTATTATGCTTAAAATGTACTTGTCTGGCATATAAAGTACATATTACAATATAATCTGTACAAATGCACAATTGATCATTCTGATGCTTAATATCACAAAACGATATATTATATAATAATATATATTATATATTTATATATATATATAAAGTTGCTCCCTTGCAAACTATGAAATCATTATTAAAATTATACTTCTGAATTAGAGTACATTGAAAATTATCATTATGTTTTTAAAAAAAATTATTTAATAATTTAATTATTATGGAATAATGATGTTAAGTGGTTGACAGTAGAATTAGTTAGATTACCCTTACAAAGCATAGCAACACTTTTTATACTTGGTGTTCAAATAATATGTTTTATGCTTTCTTACAGTCATGTAAGCTTTACTGTATTGTGCTTAATTTTGTCCATTCACTCTATAGTATTAGCAGACTTAAAAAGTATCTAGTTTTTATCAACTACTATGGCCATTATGTAAGTCTCATGGTTACATTCGTGAAGTAAAAAGTTTACATACATACGAAGTAAATTATCCTTCTACAGTTTTCCAATGACTCAGTTTTGGTACCACAACTACATAAAAACTTATGAGTGATGAAATGAACATTGCTTTGTTATGGAAACAGAGAATCTAAAGTTGATATTTAAAAATAGATTAGTAATTTTATGTCTTTGTGGTTACCTTTCATACATTACATGAATTAATAAACTTTTATCAATACTGATTAAATTATGTACAAAATGTTTGGATGATGTACCTAAAATGATATGCCTTCAATAGTATGCTTTATTTCAACTTGTGTGCACTTAGATAATAACATCAATAATTTTCAAGAACTACAAGTTTGCCCAAGCTCAATTAATATAGAGGAAGTCACACAAAAAACTGTGAATATATTAACCAACAGATTTGGATTTCGACCCATTGGTCATCTATTTAATAATTCAGCTAATTCTTGTACTGACATATATAATATTCGCTCGGGAATTAAATCAGGATATTACTGGATATATTCAAGAGGTCTTTCAAGCAGAAAATACTGTAACTTCCAATGACTCAAATTAGACTTAAATGTTGTTAAATACTTGATATTTTTATTTTTTTTGGTAGTGGATTTGCTTTGTACATTGTGTCCTAGTTTATGTAGAGTAGAATTTTTATGGGGCGACAGGATACACGCTAGATTTTCTAGCTAATTTTCTGGAAATGTCAGCTTAATATTTCTGGATATATTGTATATTTAGACATACAAGAACACAATTTTTTGTTGTTTTTACCTTTGAATTAAAAATTGATTAAATGTCACCTAAGATAAAAATATAGTTACAAAATTCATACTGTTTATTAAATTAAACTAAGTACTTAAAATTGTTAAGAATATGTTTAATCTAAAATCTATGTAAAATTCCAAGGCATTGGGAAAAAACAAATCTAAACAATGCTGTTAAGTTCATTTTCAGTATGAACTGAACTGTTTACTAGTACATATCTCAATAATCTTTTTACTGTATGATTGAACTACTCTGTATAAAGCAGAACTACCATTAAATATTATTCCCTCATGTGATTATGATGTGATAATAGGTAGGGATACCCACAAAAACTAATTTCTTATGCCTATGTAGTATAGGATTCTTAAAAATCAACCTGAAATAATAAATAATAAAGTTAGCACAATAAAAGGTTTTCTACTGCTGTGACAATATATAACCAGGAAAAGTTGGGGAAAAAAGGGATGGGATGAGGAAGACCTCCAACCCACCTCCAGACAAATTTTTTTTGAAAAATTATAAAGTATAAGAGTACTATTACAGGCACTTTTGTTCATTAAAATACTGCATGCTAATTTATGTTCTTCATTCATAGTGTCCAAATAATACTACATTTGAGAAGTTTTAACGTAATTATATTTGGTTGATTCTAATAAGTAGGACTGGATGCGCCTCAGATAGCATGAAAACGTTATCTTCTATTTGGTGGGAATCCATGCGATTGCTCCACCAAACATCATGTTGCACATAAATATAATACACTCTCCAAGAATACAATTATACTATTGGAAATATGTGCCTGTTTGTTTATATATGTGAAGCATCTGGTTTTCACAAACACTGAATGTAAACTATGTTTGTTAACTAAATAAAGTTTTTACTGGCTACATGTGGCATCACTGACTTGCTGTCTCTGTATTGCATATTGCTTGAATGTTTATAATATGATCACAACTGAAACAGTTACTCTGAGGTTACTTTGGTAAAGTGAAGTATGCACAATTCACAAATTAAGCATCATTAACGAGAAGGTCGCGTATAAAAGGGCGCAGCCGGGTACATATTATGTGATAAATGGAAAATGACGGCAAACAGTTTTGTCACCGACTTCCAAGAGAACATTTTAGTATACATTACAGCAACTTGTGTACAAACAATGTCATATACATGTCATGAGCATCTTAACAGACGACAAAACAATTAACAAACAATCAAGGAAAAAACAACAGAGAATGGAGGGATTTAAATAGAGAAAGAAGAAAAGTACTGTTTGATATTGACGCAGCTAGATTCAGCTACAAAAGATATACAGCGTATCAGAGTTCAGCAAGATACTTTTCAATAAAGAAATACTTTGGTATATACACATGGCACTGATGATGGACTTGAGTATTACTCGCATAAATTATTAAATATAGTGCTTTTTTAGTTAGGGCACTCGTTGTAAACGTAGCGTGGATCGACTAGAAAGGATAGTGAAGTATAATGGAGGGTTCTCTTTGCCAGGCTACTTTTTGAATTTGAATAGAAGGAGCTAGTGGTGAAAGGGCATGCCGAGGATTCTTTCTTTTTTACCCGACCTCTGGGGAGCTCAGAATGTGGTAAACGAGTAATAGCATTAAATTATAAACGCGACCTCTACGTTTATTCTATATTGTGTACTGACCAAGGTCTATAACCTGTTGCCACACAGGAAATGCATTAAAGTAAGTCAAGGAAATATTTCCCAGTGTTCATAGTAATTAATTGGATTATAATGTCCAAGATATAGTGTTTTTTTGCACATAATCAATTTAATATTCATTGGATACCACAAATAAAACTTGTCTGACTGACTGTATATACATCTTTAATAGCATGTTTTTATTATAAATATAATTTCAATAATTTATCATTTAATGCACATTTTTTTACTTATTTAACATATGTACTCAAAATATAGTAAATTTTGAACCCTACTTGAATTTGTTTCTATTTTTAATATTAAAATAAGTCATTTAGATACTGAGAGTCAATTTGCTACTTTAGAGAATAGTTAGTGTAAAATTACACAAAAAAAAGAAAATTTGAAGATGATGTTGACTTCGTATAATAATGTTATTTACATGAAGTTTTCAGTATAATATTATTATTAAATAAATAAGCATAATGATTTTTAATATAAAAAGCTAACATTAGAATCAAACGATTGCAGTATTTAAAATGTGTAGTGTGTTTCAATAGTAAGACTATAATCTTTTCTTAATAATAAAAAAAACACATAATTTGTACTACTCAACTGCAGAAAATGAAGTACGGAAAGCTTGGAAGACATGGATTGTCAAAACTTATAGTTTAGAGATTTTGGTGGTAGAGAACATTCCATGATGACCACTGAGATGTTTACATGTTAGCTTGCCTTTTCTTTCATCTCTTGGATTAAAAAATAAAATATTCTGCAGTTTCTGTTTTGAAAATACCTTAGGTACACTGCCTAAACAAAAATAATACATTTAATGTGAAGTTAGGGCTTAAGTCATGTTATTGTTGTTACTGCTGTTATTTTATACTTTTGTGTTTAACTTTTACAAAACATTATGTTGTATCATAATATTATTTTAACTGGCAAGTACCCCACCACATAGTGGCGCTTAACATATTATAAAGTAAGAATGCAGTAGCACACTTTTTCTTACTCAGTTAACATTTTCTACCATTGGTTAAGGCTACATAAGTTTCCCTCTCTGGCTCTCTTTTTTCCGAACTATCTGAGCTTTTCTTAGCCCCCACTCTCCTTTCTTCAGCTCTTTCTTCTTGAATAATGATAGTGGACTTATTTTGTGATACTTTTGCCTTCTTTTTCATACTTTTGCCTTCCTTTTTGAAACCGACGCTGACTTTACTGTCAACGCTACTTGCTTTTTAGTTACAATTAGCTAATCACTAACCTTATTTCCTTCTCTTCTGTTCTGTTTTAAGCTTTCTCTTTCGTATTTTGCCTTCATTTTGAAACCTACGCCGCCTTCTCCCTCGTCTACTATTACACCCACTTTTTAGTTACGGACTGTGTCGGTAGTCGTCGTTACACTGACACACAAGCGTATTATTATATAAAAGATAATAGTAGTATATCTTTCATCGTACCTAAAATGTTAAAAATAGTTAGTTAGCAAAAATAATGTGCTGAGTTTCTTAGGGAAAAAAAAAAACTAAAGAAATTAAAGCCTACAAAAAAAAAGACTTCTTTTGACTATTGATGAAAATGGGACTAGCTATTCTTTGCTTCTTGCCAAGTTTGCATTAAATCTGGACTAGCATGAGTCATCTATTCCATAAATTGCAATAAATCATTATGACTATTAATGTGTAAATAGTTTCATTCACCATCATAAAATATGAGTGAACTAAGAAAACATATGTATGTTGCACAAATGAGCATAAACAATTAATTAAGTAGATTTAAGTTTATTAAATAATAAAATTCAATTCTTCTCAAACTTTTTGACACCATAAGTAGCTTTTAAAGTATACTGAATACAATGTGTATTTAATGTACCTACTAACAGCTCATGGAAAATGATTTTAATATTATCATTATCATAGTACCCTATGTACTCCTCTATGGTTAATGTGTAATGAAACCCTTTACCTGTAATTCATAGGTTTGGTATAGGGTCGACACCAGCTTTGGGCACCTCTATGCTTATACCATAAGTGGTATAAATTGCGAACACCCAATACCAATGATTGTGAGGTGCTCAAATAATTCTGCGCTCATAATTTTTGGTGGTGAAAGATTTGGCCAGGATGCGTGCGGTGTTGTCTCTTCTGTGTCTTAAACGCTGAAACTACTGAAACTCCGGGTGAGTGACAAAACAAAAACAAGGAAACACAATATTTAGGCGGTAGCTAATACTATAACACTTGAGTTGTGTGGCTATTGAGAGTTGCAGCATAGTTGCTGCTGGCAATTCCAAAATGGAAAGTGTTTATATTGAGATTTAATGGTAAGGGAGTGTGGTTAAATGCTGGGGTGGGGGAATGAAGAGCAGGGGCATCATTGGAGCCATAGTAGGAAGGGTCCCTCCAGTCTTATAGTTAGGGTGTAGTTGAGCAATTTTTCATGTGCACGTGCTACTACAGTACCCTTTCGAATAACTGACTCTACTGTTGTTACTGGTAATGTAGCTTTTATTGCTGAATAGAATATATTTTTGAAGAACAGAGCAGATTTTAATTCCTTTCTTCTTTTTTTTTTTTTTCTTTTTTTCTTTTGCTTCATTTAATATAAAGAGAAAAATGTGCTCTTGGGAACAGAGTATTATACACTGGTGGATTTTGTTGCCCGTGTTGTTGTTGGATGGTGTTGCCCGTGTTGTTGTTGTTTTTGTTTGTTTTCTTTTGGTTTTCACTACTTTATCAGGTATCATTTGCTGTTGTTGTTTTGCAACTGCTTTCTGTAAGTGTCGTATTCATTAAAAAGTGCCATAAACTTAATATTACACTTCCAATTAATGTGGCACTTAATTAGATAACTTTTGCTGTTTGTACTGGGCTTTATTTTGTTAACATTATTTCTAATTGAAATATAAGGGTTTCACTCTACAAATCAATTTTTACTGTTCTGTCAGGAATCAACTGCCTGAACACAAGAGAACATGAAAATCTCTGCATCTAAGTGTGGAGAATACTTCCAGTCCAAGTGGCGCTATAATTACAATGAATACGGTATGTCGTGCCAACAATGTGTGTTTGACTAATCCTTAGTCCTCTGCCAGTATCTTCACTTACTGGGAATAGAGAGAGCATGAGTACTACACTTGAACCTCTATTATCCGGACGGTCTTGGACCAAGAGGTGTCCATACTATGAAATGTCCGGAAGTTAGAAACAAGCCTTTTTTATTGGGATCAATAGTAAACAGATGTACTTTACCACAAATATTGCACGTTGTCAATACACATTAATAGTGGCTGTGTGTGCATCCGGTAGGCAGAGGTGTGTCCAACTTACAGAGGTGTCCATAACTTACAGAGGTGTCCATAACTTACAGAGGTGTCCATAACTTAGAAGAAGAACAGATAAGAGAGGTTGAGTGTATTATTAAGATAGAGGTGATCAGCAAAATCAACAAGGCAAGACGCAGACTGTACAACCTCATAATTTCAATCTACAACAATGCATTCATAAAGAGCTAACACTTATGTAGCTATGTAAAGTATATACTTGCATAACCATCCAAATTATTCAACTAAAAACCTAGTACATAGCTATGTAAGGAATCAAGACATTTAACCCCTTCATAGTTAAAAGCAAATGCCGGCAGCTACGTGGATCAAACAGCTTGCTCATTATTCAGATAATGAATGAAGACGAGGCTCTGTCGACAGACTGATGTGTAATTAATATTACAGACTGGTACCAATTAGCAATGCATTTATTAAAAACAAAATGTCCTCATTCACAACAACTAAAATGGTTTTGATCCTACCTACTTAGCAAATAACGCTCACAGCTAGCTAATACAAAGACAACCACAACAACAAAACAAAACAAAAACAACTAACCAAACAAGTAAAAACAGTTTCAGAATAAAGAGAAGTTTTAGTAGCCTAAAATAGAAGTCAACTGAACATTTACATTTGCTCTAGTTAGTATGGAGATACATTAGATACTGCCAGTGAAACTGCTTCGAAAAACACTACAACTGATGCTGCCTCGCTCTCCATCAAAATTGTCCCAGCCTCCAACGTCTACCAGTGCTGGCAGTCTTCCTTCCAGTCATCGGGGTTTCAAAACTTCTGGTAGGCAGGAGCTTAATAATGGCTGACAGATTTCTAGGGGTGAGTGCTGTAGTAGTATTTATATGGTTTTCTGCTTATGTATTGGTGTATTTATGTTTCTGTTGCCATATTCTGGAGATTGCTTTTCCCTTTCTTTTAATGCTGGACTGTATAGCTACATAGGGTAATTATAGTTGCTACTAAGATTATGTAAACTAAATTCTGACCTGATGATACCCAAGTTGAAATGCATTGAAGGTTCGAAGGGAGGTCATTTCTGTTTTTTGTTCTTACCTTGTGTGCAATATGTAATAATAATTATGTACACCTGAATTGCATGAAGTCATGGCTCTAACAAATACATCACTTCCAGTTTGTTCGCATGGGATTGTGGAATTGCTATGTTTACAATAATCTGTCATTACAACATTTAGCAATGTGTAGATATTACAAAATGAAAGTCCCATAGACTTTATGCTGTTTGTTTCCATTTATTTGCCACATCCAAAAAGTGAACCATCACATTAAGACATTACTCACCATACAGTGTGATGTAGTTGTAAGTCAGATGCTTAGGTGAATATGATAAATGTATAGCAAATTCCAGGTCAATGTGAGTGGAGAAATTGTATTCAATGCTTTGATGATCATTCTGACTACCTTACAATATTGCTTGACACAGACGTGTCACCACTCATCCAAAGTGTGTGTTTGTGTGTGTATGTGTGTGTGAGGTGTGTGTGTATGTGTGTGTGTGTGTGTGTGTGTGTAAGGACACTAGTGTGTACATGAGAGAGCATTGATAAGCAGTTTCACCACTTACAAAATTGCTTGTGGCTTATGCTTGAAATGGTATCATTATTAACACATTCATTATAGTGATATTCTGTATAGGGCTGGTCCTCCATGTAGTGTGCTGCTGAAGAGCCAGTGGTTGAGTTAGTTAGGTGAGTTAATTGGAAGTAGTTTTTGAGGATTTCACACATCAGGCATTAATATTGGTTCCGTATAGTGGCAATGAATAAATATGATATATGTTTTACCAGTTGTTATACATTTTCATGTTTTTGCTTGCTGTGTGCATGCATGTCAGGGTGTTCTGTAGTCAGTGTTTATAGTGTGAAAATTTCCAAAAATACACCAGCCACCTCTAAAAGACACATTTACCTCTGAATGCACAAAAAAGAAAAATTTGTCTCTAACTCACACTCTCAACTTACTTTGAATATATTCACATCATGCCAAGTGTTCAATGAAAATGAGGATTATAATAGATTAGTGTGTTAGTGAAAAACAAAACAACAACAACGTATGTACAGACCAAATCAAATATTTGTTTCTAATCCTTCTCCCTTCTTGGAGAATATGATGTTGTTTTTGTATTTATTTCTACCGAGTATATAATATAGATCATCTAAGCAATCTATAGTACCCAATCTAAGGTATTTTAAAAAGAAATTTTAATCATGCACTCTATATATTAACCAGATTATTGTTACCACGAAAATATTCACCTACAAGTGAAATTTCCCACTCCCCTCTTCCCTCCCAAACTGAAGGACAGTCCTGGATTTTTTGACATTGTCCTGTGTCCTGGATTTACAGCAGTTATTTTTCCTGGATGATGGGGTTGAGTGATAAGAGTTTTATGTGTTACTATTTATATAGATGCTGACTTTGATAGCTAGGGAAACTAATAGATTTTTAGTGTAAAGCTGATTGTTGACATTGCATAGATAATGTTGCACAGGGTTATATACAGATGTGTTTGTGTGTGTGCACTAGTACTTATAGTGTTATATTTGTGCGTGTGTGCCCACTATTACTGAGTGTGCTCTATTTGTGCGTGTGTGCCCGCTAGAGGAAACTTGTACAATATTGGCATAGTGGGTCAGGTCATGTGATAAATGGGGGGAATAACTGTTTTACAGTTTAAACGTGTGTGAAAGTTTTGGCGTATTGGGCATATTGTTGGGAAGTGAAAAAGAGAAAAATAAAGTGGTGGCTAAATCAATGGTTGAAGTGGAATGTTAGACAGTCTACTCCAGAGACAGCATGGTTTGGGTAACTCTTTCATTGCCTAAGTTGGAATGTTGACCACATCTACCTACTAGTCTTGTGCACAAATTGTTTTGTGTAGGCTCATAGCAGTATTGATTTGCTGGTATGGACTAGTCTGTTGACTTTAATTGATTTGTTTGACTAATAGCCATTATGACAGGTTCAACCAAACGTACAAAAGTCTTAATTAGCTAATTTAATGGGTGGTTGAAGAACTGAACATCATTGAAAGTTTTATTTTATTTAGTGGTCAAACAAACTACAAGATATTGGTGGAAGTGCTCAATGAAGTTTGGAATAAATGAAGTTTTGCTGTACGTAATGGTACGTTCAAAATAAAATCAAAATCAAAATAAGTTTTGATTCAGGATTGGAAATGTCCTATTGTCAATGCCAAATGCAGCCTTTTTGGAGCCTTCTCATTTTTGTATGCAAGAATTTCAAATGAGTTTAGTATGTGACATGGAGACGGCTGTACACACCATTATAGACCTGACCCAGGAAGCTGGAGCCAGTATATCAAGTCTCTTACTAATCTTTTAGAAGTATCTTGAATAGTGTTTTGTACATTTGCACATGATCTGTTTACAGTCGCGGTAGAATTATTGTATCAATCTTTTTTTGTTCTAATATATTTTTATTTCCATATATATTTTTATGTAACCTTTATCATGTGTATATTGTGTATTTATAATATTTTCTTGTTGACTTTATGCTTTCTGGTAGGTATGAGCTGGCAAATCTACCTTAAACTTTGCTGCACTTCCACTTGGATACCAAACCATAACATGTGAGCAAATTCATTTCTAGTATAATTGGTCCTAGTCTGCACATTACAATGCAGTGTTGCGTTACAGTAGTGGGCTTGTTCTTAGGCCACGTTTTGTGCAAGTGATTGTGTTTCTCTTGGTGCACACACACACACACATGCACTCACACATGCACACAATGTTTTTTGGTTTGATTGATTTGATTTACATATGCGTTAGTTTTGATAGTCTTGTACACACCACCAGGGTTTCATACAGGATATTTTGCTGGGGGTGGCTGATTTGTTTTTGACTTGCAAAGTGGTGTGCGAGATTTACAAGATATAGTTCATGTATACAAATATCAAGCTGTATTTCACTTGCATGCACTTCAAAAAAATATGACCGCTCAGTCCGGAAGTATATGACAGCATTCTCTGTACATTATGCAATACTGCGGTGTAGTGTAGTAAGATGTTGCAGTATGGGTGGGCTCAAAGACTATTTGTAATTTCCAGGTGTTAATAGGAAAAAATCACATTCTTGGATTGTGCCCAAAAACATTATGGGGGGAAGGGGGGAATCCAGCCCCCCACGCCCTTTCCTACACCACTGCAATAAGTACACTATGAATCTATTTTTAAGGAGGATCATGTTAGCCACACCCATTTAATAACTCGGGTTCACATCTTTGCATAACAGCAATTATGTTAGTTGAAATTATCTCAATAGATAGATTGTAATTGGATGCTCAACATTCAATACTATTAAGTTTTTCTTGTAGTCGTAGCTTACATGTTGTTTAACTCATAACGAAGTCAAAACTCAATTGTTATAGATTCTTCTTCGCTCTTGTCCAAGATTTGTTATACTCAAGTTAGGAAACACATGTCAGTTTCAAAAAAGGTCTTTCAGTTATGACTTCATGTTTTTTTGGCTATGTAATTATGAAACGTGATACATTCAGTACTACCTGGCAGTAGTTATCAGGACCTTTTTCTCATATAGCTCACCATCCAGCGTCTGTGCTGCTTTGCTTACACCATATTGGTCAATCAATGGATATACTGCTCCTGCTTAAATTGATCCTTACAACTTACATCACCCCCCCCCCCTCCTTATAGGTGAAAATCTGGAAAAACAAACAAACAAACAAACAAACAACCCTGCATAACAAGTAAAATGAGTTTGGTTATGTGTAATGGCAGGTTTAGAATGGGTAAAATTTATCAGCTATTGATAGATGTTTAAGATCTAGTGGAGAAATATAGCGTAATGATTCTATTAATTCATTTTAGCAAAAAATAAAATAGTACTAATAATTATTATAATGAAATATCTCACACATAATTTTTTCGTATGCAAGTTCTTCATGTACTTTCTTAATCTGTTGTTGCACTGCAACACCATCTCTGCTGGATGACTACACCACACTACCACCACCTCTTTGACTGGGACAAGGATTCATTTTCTCCATGTGATCAGTGTATCCATCTTGTAGTGAGGTCGGTACACAGATGCATGGATGAACTGTGCAAATGAAGATGATACTTCTTTTTGGTTTTTGATAGTTTTTTTTTTGCTAGTTGGTTTCTGATCGCTTGAATGCTTGTGTTACCAACCATCCCAGTTTGCCGGAATGTTCCTGGTTTTCTTGGCTATTCCCAAGTCCTGCCCAGTTTATGGAATTCTGCCGCATGCATTATCTAATTCTTTTCCACTGCAGTTGCACATGTCAACTCAATTGCTATACCGTTTCCAATGCGTAGCTAAAAATAAAATGGCAATATTGTAATAATTTTAGTTGTGGTTGAATTATAAATAATTAATACCTTTTGACACCTTGGAGCCTTGATGATCGAATAAAGTGAAAGAAGGAATCCAAGCTTGCACCATCTCAGTATTGTAAATCCAAAGATGTATGTCAATGAGTGTGGTCTGGAAAAAAATAGGCAACAAATCCATAATTCCCACAATTGCAGCTGAGACAATCAAGTGGTTGTGTGAGATATTAGTTACAACCACAGCATACTTACATATAGTATCTGTCCAAACTTTGTGGTAAAAATGCAGGTGGAACTGCTTCTATTAGTCACAGCTGTGTCTTTTATGCAAATGAAAACACACACACACACACATACATCCTGGACCTATGCACTTACATGATGTGTAACATGCCCAGTTCAATAACACACTAATACACACACACACAAACACACACACACACACACACACACACACACACACACACACACCCTTATTGTAGTTGCTATGATATCCAGTATGAACATATGTACTAGCTTTTAACTCTTGAAGCTATTTAGAGGTAGAGGGTGTGTCCTCTAACCTGAACATGGTTGTAGTGTATGACTGAGTGCTCATCTGGTGAATCGGCTTTCACAAAATTTAAAACCTGATTTCTGATTTTGCTTCCTCTGAATTTTATTCACAAATCCTTATTTTTTAGTGAAAGGGTTTGATTAGGTCTGGGGTGTAGGTGCCATAACAACAGGTGTATAATGTTTGGTTGTTATACAAAATGCTGGAGTATTATATTTCATTTGATACAGGAGAATAATATTATGAGTCTGTTGGCTTAGTATTGACACGAGTGCCGTAAGCATGGGCGTAATACGGGGGGGGGGGGGTCGTAATAAAAGTGCCCACATGGGATAATGTAAAAATAGTCAACTAGAGCCAAATGTCAACATCACTCTTCATGTAATATAGTCCTGCTTAAATCTTTTTAAATCCAGACAAAGTCTCAGCAATTTATGAAAAACTATTAAATCCCATGCTTCATTGAGTATGTGTTTAGGAAAATAATATTTACTATACATCAATTAATTTAAAGCTTGTCAACTTTTCTGTAGAATTATAACAGGATAGCATTTTTAAAAACACTGTATTGGGACATCTTTTTGAATGATGTAAATTTGATGGATTCTGTACCAGTAGGTGCTGGTACCAGTACTTGAAGTGACAAGGGAGGGGACAAATTAGATGGAATAAAGAAGGATCACAAGTTTCACAAGTACACAATAACCTCATCCTATCTACATGTTTGCCAATGTGGGAAATAACAAGCTGTATCTTGACCTCAAACACAAGCTTGTGGTCTCTCTTTTCCAAGATCCTGCCTAGGCAACACTTTTTATCAGCTTTTACAGTCACTTGGATTCCACTTACCTTGGAATATCTCAAGTGAATGTGGTAGTGTGGTTGTGGCAGTTTCTTCATGGTCTCACCTCACTTCTCAATGCAGCCATACAGCTTCCAAAAACATAATTCATTGTGAAAATATTACAGCATTTGTAGTAGTATGATTATGAGGTGTGGGAGGAAACATTGCAGCATTTATTAGATATATTATATATATATAATAATCTAGCAAGACAATCTTATCTATTTTATTTCTGTTATTTAATTGCAGTAGAAATTGTTGCCAACACTGTAATATGTCAAAAATCAGATTTTATAACTTTAGTGTTCAATACGTTAAATTTTACACAATGACATACAAATGTGAAGTAGTGATCTCCTAACATGTTGGTATTTTGGCATACCTGCCTACTGGTTTTTATTCTGTTGACTTATTTTATCAGTGGGCATCATAATATTCAATTTTGTGTTATTTTGTGTAAATCTGTTGCATGTATACTGTTGTAATTTGTCCAAGGTATTATGCAACTATGAGGAACACCTTCAAGAGAAGTGAAATATTGTGGTTTGTACATATGCTATCTGCCAAATATCATGAACAGTCATTAGAGATTGATTAAAAAAACTATATCTGTGATCACGAGGCTTGTTGTGCAACTACATAGTATTGTAATTGATGTTGATTAGTTCAAGTTATCATCAGTTGTATTTTGTGCTTGACATTGTCACTTTTGCTGTGTGTCACTGTTCAAGTTCTCTGTAATGTCAATTCAGTTACTTCTCAGTGATAATTCCTGCCCTGTTGTGTGTGTATGACTTTTCTACAAGATCCTTTTTAAGAAAATCTGAGAGGTCATTGCGCAGGAATTGGGCCAAGTACAAGTAGTGCCCCTCAACTATCCGTAGCCCAATTCCCCTACAATTGGTGTATACAATGTCACCAGTCCCTTGCTTTATGTCAAGGTTGGTAATTTATCTGGCTAATAAGCTGAACAATGAATGGGTACACATCAGATGCATAGATGAATTGATCTAAAAATGGCACCTTGTATGTGTGTGTGTATGTATGTATGTATGTATGTATGTGCATATGTATGTATGTATGTGTGTATGTATGTGTGTATGTATGTATGTGTGTATGTATGAATGTGTGTATGTATGTATGTATATATGTATATATGTATATTATGTATGTATGTATGTATGTATGTATGTGTGTATGTATGTGTGTATGTATGTATGTATGTAAGTTATCCTAATCTACCTTGGAATTATTCTTCATATTCAGCCTTTGAGGTTATAAATGACTCGCAACAACAGAGAAAGAAATTTAATGAGGTATGGAAAGATTATTTGCTCTATACACTAAGAACAAATCTTGGCGTTCAAGCTCGAGTATGTGTTTGCAATCACTATATAGTTGCCAGAAGTTTCAAAATACAGTATGAAACATGCATTTTGACATGTGTGAGATACATGGATGAATATAATCTGCATATTATTTTGTGCAAAGGTTTTTGTGTTGAGACCGTACGAGGTGACTTTTCACTGAGATTTGGCTTCTAATACCACCACCATAGATTTTAGTTCTAAAAATTTTAGGCTTGATTTGGTGTTCTCTCTGAAGTATATGTAAACTCATGCAATCATTATTATTCGCTAAGTATTTTTGCCTAACAAAGTTAACCTTACATACATTTATCATAATAATAAATAATATTGGAGTCAAAAAATGAAACTATACAAAATTTTATTCCACAATAGGGCATACAAGTAAAACATTTTCGTGAGATGAGCTAGAAGAGTGCATCTATCTACTAATGAAGTTGTTCTTGAAATAATGGATTGTACTGGTAAAAAAGTAATGGTGTTTGATTCATAGCTATCAGGTTCCCACAGAGTAACTGGCTTCCCATGAAAATGGTGTTGCTGGTGGCGTTTGAACCATGCAGGCTGAAACAATAAAAAAGAATATGTTTGGTTGGAAGCAACAATTGTAAGCAGTGTATAAGACAGCACACGAGCAGCACGAACTTCATTCTCCGAGTGATGCATTGCCATTACAATGGATGACGATGCTGGATCAAGGATGTATGGATTGATTGTAGCATTACTATTGAGTCAAATTTTGTATTGATTCAAGGTAGAATTGACAAAATAGTGGTGCCTACGGACATTGGAAGAATACCGCATAAAATTAGATCAGGATTTTCTGCATTTACTGCGGATCAGTATAAAAACTGGATTCTCTATTATTCTTTACTTTCTCTACATGACATTCTATTGGGAAATGGTTGGAATCTGAACCTTCCCATAGCTCATTGAACTCCTTAACAAGTGGTGCAAGGAAACCATTAAGGTTGGTTGGTTCTGATGGACCAGGAATAATACCAACTAAAAGAAAAACATTACTCTGTTTGTTTCTTTCATTCCGGGGAAGATTTATTATTGTCAAATAAATAGCCCCAATGGAGTACTCTGAATGTTTACAAGGGCGAAACCGGTCTAAATTGATTGTAAGCCCAAAACAATATGGCTTACATAGAAATGGTTTCCCATTCCAACTTTGAAATTCTTTCCAAACATTGCCATCATATTTAGCTACATCATTTAAATTTTCTTCTGGCACAGCTCTTGACCTCCATTGTTCGCATTTCTCAAAAAATGATGGTTCTAGTAACATTTTTTGCAACGATTCTTGGATAGATATATAGCAGTAAGCTAAGTATGGATATAATATTCTTTTTTGGCTTGCTAATTCCACAGTTGTCAGTAAGGGTGTACCACAAGAAAGTCTTTTCTGGTAATGTGGATGATTGGGAAACAGAACAAATGAGCATAACTTGCTACTATTGTTCTCCTTGCAGTCTTCATAGTGATAAATATTGTGACACTTGTTGCAAACAACAAATTTATGAATTTTTCTCCAAGCACAATTAGATCGAAAAGAATATAATGATTTTGGAAGGCACTCAGTTATAAAATACAAAGGCCTATAAATCTGTCCTAATATTCCAAATAAAGTGGCAAAAAACTTCAGCAAAACTGCTGTTCCATTGTCAGATAATGAGTATTATTATTACGGAGATGCAAAATAAATGCAGAATTCTTTTACCCAAACTAAATGCCTTCTTCTCTTCATCACTAACATCATTTTGGTAGTTGGCACTATTTCCAAGTCTTGTTCACAATCACTTACTCAATGTCACCTGGAGAAAACAGAAAATAATATAGGTCTAACACTTGTCCACTCTCTGATGTGTCACTCAAAGATTGTGACTTAAAATCTGCTATAACATAATTACTGATGACTTTGAAACCATTGTTATAATAATAATTACCTCCATCATGGAGGGATTCATAGCTTGTTCCAGGATCCTCATTATCATCATCTTCACCATCTGCTAATTTCCCAAATGAACTTGGTGGAGTTTCATCAGCAGTATCAAGTGCCTCACTATAATGTCAACAGGATGCTTTAAAGTCCACTTGTCACAAATGAAATTGTAGTAGGGTCGTTTATGAAATTTTGTAAAAGTCTTGAAAGACTAATACTCTTGGCATAGGGACAAAATCTTCTGTCCACCCTCAATATGTAACTCTACCACCGGAATTAATACTCAAGTTTTTTTCGAACTAACGAGGCACACCAGCCCCTCCCCCTCCATCTCCGCAAACCTCTTCCCCATAGCCATGCGCGGTGAGAAACTCAATTTTCGTTGAGTGCGAGTGTGTGTCGCGTATAGTAAGTCTTGTTGTTGTCTGCCTTGTGTGAAAAAAACGTGCTTACCTCTTTGCTGAGGTCTGTTCGGAAATGTCCCGCAGTGATGAATTTGGTGGTAGTTCTTCGGAGGAGAGCGATTTCTAGTTGGTGGACGGGGGTGGCCCAGGAAGAAGGAATAGGCGGTTAGATGAAAAGGAAACTCGTAAGCAAAGGTAGAGTAACTTAACTAGCTAATTAATTAATTGTATTTGGCTCTCCTCTCTAGCTCCCACGTTCACTCCCCGCTGGGGGAATTGCAAGGGAAGTAGAAGTAGGCAGTCAGATAATGAATAACATGTAAGCACTATAAGTACATACCTTAACTAGCTAATTATAGGTATCTCTGTAGCTCCCACATTCACACCTCTTTCTTCTGGCGTTGGAAGGAGTGCAAGATCCATACTTGGTAACCATACAAGAGTTGTTTCACGTCAGAAAAGGACTTCTTTATGTGTGACTCCACAAAGGCCTCCAAGATTACAAACCTCTTCACATCAACTGTATACTGGTACCTTCCAAGGTCAGTAATTTTTTTCTTTCTTTTTTCAAAGTTTGATTCATTGCTCTATCAATTAGCCAAACAATTAGTCTCTCCAATAAAAAATTAATTGCCTGGCACCACAGGTTGTTGATTTTGTTGAAAATTACATAGCAAAATTGATTTGATTACTTACTTTTATATATTTCTCTTATATTAAATTATGTATTGTTGTATAGACAATAACCAGTGTAGTTCTTCTGCTTCTCAACTTCACAATGGTGAATTTGCTAGTGGTAATTAATTAAAATGTTTTCTGCCTATTGTCTTATTTAATGTTTACTTTGTCAAATCTTGCTGGAATGACTTTACAGAAAAGAAAAAAAAATTATATCATTTTTATGCTACCCAAGTAGTCTTCATATTATTAATATCTGACAATCTCAGAGTTGAGTTTCAGAAAGTATTCCTCTAACAATATTAAAAAAAGTTGTAAACCTTCTCTTGCAAGCATCCTGATGTTCTTTCACTCTCTGTTTAATCCTTCTAGTTATTTCACCTATATACTTTACCACAGCTGCAGGTTACGTATACTATAGACTATAGACGACTCTGTGGTAATGGGTATAGTATCTTTGATTTCACTAAGACGTGACCTTAATGTCTTACCCAAATTAAACACTGTTTTGATGTCAAAAGTCTCTACACACTCTCTGAATAATCTCACTCAATCCTGCTATGTATGGAATAGTAAGAATTAAACCTTTCTCTTGCTCAGTATGTGTGTGATCTTTAGAAGCTTTAGAGAGTGCCCTAATTGTTGCATTGTCATAACCATTACTTTGAATTACTTTGTTTAGGTGTCTCTCTTCTACCTTCAAGTTCACTCATATTAGTAATGTTCCGAGCTCTCTGATACGCCATCTCAATATTCCTTATTATAATGAATAGGTTGATGACTTAAGTGAAGGTATCTATCTGTGTGTGTAGGTTTTCTGCACACTGTGGAAGTAAGCATACAATCACACTCTCTCTCTCTTCAATAACAATTCAGAAAATGTGGCTTACTATCATCCTCTGATACCATGTTGAATTTTATAGAAGGTCTTATGGAGTTGAAATGGTCGAATAAATCTTTTTCAGTTCCTTTCTAACTATGCATGAAAGAGATAATATGTAGATGACATCGTATGAATGGAACTGAAAAACATTTGTGGGACCATTTAAACTCTGTAACACCTCTTTCAAAGTCACTATAGAATCAAAGGAAGATAGTAAGCTATGTGGGGAAACAACCAGAGTAGGCTGCCACCAGAGTGTACAACTCAACAGTTAATCTAGCTATTCAAAGCTTTACAGCAGCACCCAAGACAGATTTCTCAATTCTGTTTAAGTTTTGCTGTAATTAAGTTCACTGAACAGCATGAACATAACCTGAGAGTTTACCTGCATTGTTCATGAGCCTTTATATAGAATGGCCAAACAGCACAAGCATGATTGAAGGACATGGCATAAAACAAGAGGTGTAAAGTGGAAGTATGGGAATGGAATGTTAGTGTACATTATTAGTGAATAGCTGATAATAGAAGAAACAGAATACAATATGAGTGTGCTGTGAGTGTCAATGTCATAACAGTGTCTTTAAGAGATGAGGTAATTATACCACAAGCTACTAAAGAGTACAATTTACTCTCTTTTTTGTTGCTGAATTCTGAGCTTCAGAAAGTATTCCAGTAGCCATATTAAAAAAAATGCAAAAAAAGTACACCAGTGCACTCTTTTAATTTTTTTTTATTTCGTGTAAATGAATATAAAAAATTGAATGGTCATATTAGATAATTGACTTATTAGAATGATAAATTAGTATGGTCCAATCCAGTAATTCTCAGCTCCAACGATAAAAGAATTGAAACTCATCATTTTTAATATTTATACACTTTTGTTAAATTCTATTAACACTTCAAATTTTCTGCATTAAGTTTCGAAATAGGCTTGTGTTTAGAAATTTCCTGTTCCAGTCTCACCTACATTATCCGTATCATTCGTTAACTTCACACTTATCCTTAATTCAGTACTCAAGTACAATAATGTGTATAACACAAATTCATTGTGCTGTACTATTAGCATTAACTTGTGTTATTTACTTTAGGTGTGTCAATAGTGGACTTCAAACCCAATATACATCCAAGTGGCAGTAGAGTGATTTCTGTGCAAGATTATTGGAGAAATACAAGTTGATTTTGGTAATACTAATGAAGTAGTGGCATGTAGGACAGACAGGAGACCTTGTTGTAGGACACTACCAAATAGGTTTGGTGACTGGACAATATAACAGTGGATGGAAATCGTGCCAATAGTGGAATAGATTATTTCAGAAGTAGAGATGACAATCAAATGATTTATCTCAGTCTCAGAAGTTCTGCCACTAATCCACCTACTGGAGAATTCTGCTGTGTAATACCAGATTCCTTGAATGTCATGCAAACAATATGCATAGACTTAGGTAAGTTACAAATGTTCTTCAAGTTATTGTATTGTATATTGAATTTCTGATAATACTACCTCATAAGTGCATGTACCTAACATTATCCAAATATTTTGTCTATTCTCAGCAAGCAAAGTGAAATTTAGATTAATAATAGATTGAGTTTACCCAAACATAGACAGAAAGCTTAAGAGAATAAGCGAACAAGTGCAATTGCCGTGTTAGTGTGTTGAAAAAATACTTTGTTTTATTAAGTTATATCAGTTGCTAATAGCAAAAATTTGCCAATACTATGATATCAAATGAGATTATTTTGTGTAAGTTCTCATTAAAATATCAAAACACTTATTCTTTTTTCGCCAAAGCTCTTAAACATATTATATTAACCTTTAAGGAATATTAATAGCTACTAGTATTAGAGTATATTTACAGCAAAACTAAAGTGCTTTGTTGATACCATTATGTGTACTGGTATTTAGTATCTACTACTCTCAATATTGTCATAACTACATCTGGAACTGCTGCCCTGAGTGAAATCTACTATGCACACCATCAGTAACATCAGGAGAAACTGTCTCAAGAATTGCCTGGTTTAAAAATGATCAAGAATTAAGTCATACAACAACAGAGTCTTTTCTTACATATACTATTACATCTCTGGCTGCTGGAGATAGTGGAGATTACACCTGCAGAGTAGATGTGGGCAGTTTCAGTAAAATTCTCACAAAGTCCTTGGAAATTTCTACAGGTAAGTTATATATACTTTTAGATGTATACCATTAACTACTGCAATATTAATACATTACATCTCAACAACAATTGAATAATGACTAATACACAATAATAATTTTATTGTGAAGGGAAGTGAAGGGCACTTAGTAAATGCTGATCCCAATTTTCCTTCACTAGAGTCCTTGTGAATTTTGTTTATCATATGAAGGGTCAGAACTCGATAATAGCTTTACTCTTATTAGCACATTGAAACATCAGTCTTAATATAGTATCTAGTCTTTGTCAAATATTATGACTATTATGTAAGTCTTATGGTTACATTCATGAACTAAAAATTTTACATACATACTCTGTCATTCCTCTTGTACCACACTCTTATCTATTTGAAGCAAATAATTCTAATACAGTTTTCCAATGACACAGTTTTAGCACCACAACTATAAAATACTTATGAGTGATGAAATGATCTTCATTTGTTATTAAAAAAAAGAAAGTCATAAACTTCATCATATATTTAAAAATAGATAAGTAATTGAATGTCTTTGTGTCTACCTTTAAAATGTTTTATGAATTAAATTTATGTACAATATTTTTGGATGATGTACCTAATATTATAATAATATGCCTTCAGTAATAATGCTTTATATCAACTTATATGCACTTAGATAATGACATCAATAATTTTCAAGAACTTCTAGTTTGTCCCAGCTCAATTAATATAGAAGAAGTCACACAAAAAACTGTGAATGTTTGTCAACTAAATAAAGTTTTTACTGGCTACTACACATGTGGCATCACTGACTTGCTGTTTCTGCATCGCATATTGCTTGAGTGTTTGTTTAGTTAGGGCTTAACACTTTTAGAAAACATTATGTTGTATCATAATATTATTTTAACTGGCAAGTACCCCGCCACATAGTGGCGCTTAACGTATTACAAAGTAAGAATGCAGTAGCACAAGTTATCTTACTCAGTTATCATTCTCTACCATTGGTTAAGGCTACATAAGTTTCCCTCTCTGGCTCTCTTTTTTCTGAACTATCTGAGCTTTTCTTAGCCCCCACTTTCCTTTCTTCAGCTCTTTCTTCTTGAATAATGATAGTAGACTTAAATTTTGTGATACTTTTGCCTTCTTTTTCATACTTTTGCCTTCCTTTTTGAAACCGACGCTGACTTTACTGTCAACGCTACTTGCTTTTTAGTTACAATTAGCTAATCACTAACCTAATTTCCTTCTCTTCTGTTCTGTTTTAAACCTACGCTGCCTTACCTCGCCGATTCCAACCGTTTTTTTTTTTTATTAATCGCCTTTAGCTTTCTCTGTCGTACTTGGCCTTCATTTTGAAACCTACGCCGTCTTCTCCCTTGTCTATTATTACACCCACTTTTTAGTTACCGACTGTGTCGGTAGTCATCGTTACTGACACACAAGCGTATTATTATATAAAAGATAATAGTAGTATATCTTTCATCATACCTAAAATGTTAAAATTAGTTAGTTAGCAAAAATAATATGCTGAGTTTCTTAGGGAAAAAAAAAAGAAACTAAAGAAATTAAAGCCTACAAAAAGAAAGACTTCTTTAGACGTTTGATGAAAATGGGACTAGCTATTCTTTGCTCCTTGCCAAGTTTGCATTAAATCTGGACTAGAATGAGTCATCTATTCCTTAAAATGCTATAATCATATTATTATGACTATAATGCGTAAATAGTTTCATTCACCATCATAAAGATATGAATGAACTAAGAAAAGATATGTATGTTGCATAAATGAGCAGATAAACAATTAATTAAGTAGAATTAAGTTTATTAAAAAGTAAAATTCAATTCTTCTCGAACTTTTAGACACGCATAAGTAGCTTTTAAAGTGTACTGAATACAACGTGTAATTAATGTACGTACTAACAGCTCATGGAAAAGGATTTTAATATTATCATAGTAATTATACTCATAAACATCTTCTATACTATAATCTGAGTATTCCATAAATTTAAGGATTTATGTAAATTTAAAATGCTTATTTGATACATACATCAAACAATAATACAATACCATAATTTGTATTGAAGTTGTTGTCTTTTTTAATTTATAAATAATAGTATAGTAGTTATATATGTTATGGATTCAAATAATAACATTTTTTTTCTATAATACACATTTTCTACAAATTGCAATAAGTAAACTAACAATAGCTATGTGAACACTTTTTTATAACATAATGCAGAAACTGTAGTTACACTAAGTTTATACAATGCTGAGTGTGAGTACAAAATAATTCAATAAAAATTAGAAATAGTAATTGAATTATCACACTAGCCACGGGGCACAAACTTGCTGAAGCTAGGAATAGCTTGTGGTGGCTCTGGTCCTTCAACCCCATACCAACTTTCAGCTCAGGAATTTACAACTCCTGAACAGTCAAAACTATAAATGTCAGGCATTAGCAACTCATGCTTTCAAACTATTATACTTGGGAGAATTTCTCATGTTTAAATAGCTAGCTATCAAGAAAATATATCAAAATGAAAATTATAAGACCATGCAACACACTAGATCCCATATAGAATACTAGGTTTGTATTCATAGTTACCTAGTCAGTGGTCCTTTTTAGCATTACATTTTTCAATTCATATTAACCACTTGAAGCATAATGTTGAGGAACTCATGGTCATTAATCATGCTGTCGTTATTACGATAAGTGTGATGATTGTTGCTTGCCAGACTCATTGTTTCATTTGTCTGATTCTCAGTCCAAAGAACTTCAATCTGATTTGTCTACATTCAAAGATACCTTCTCCTCTGTACCTGGTATAACTAACATTTGTTCGTTCAGAAGTGATAGTACCTATCAATTTGCCTCCTTATCGCGTCCCTAATGGCATACGAGACCAATTCAAGGCTGAACTAGATGCTGCGTGGGCTCAAGATGTCAAGTGTTGCTGCATTCCAATCAATTCCAGTTAGGTTAAATAGCTGTTGCGTTAAAATTTGTTGTGGATTACTGTAGACATAATTCCATTACGCCATTTTATATGCCTACAGTAGAGGAAGTCACTGCAAAGTTAGGTGGCGCATGATACTCTCGAAGATATTCACTAATGTTTTCCATCAAATTCCCATTGTAAAGGAATTAGTGGATAAGACTACTTTCATTACACTATTGGAAAATTTCGCTATCTTTGCTTACCCTTCAATTTAAAAAATGCCCCAGCTCATTTTCAATCCCTGACATCACAGTGCCTGTCTTCAGTGTCTTATTGTTCTACACATTATATTGATGATGTGATTTCTAAACCATGGTCACAATACTTATCTGATCATGTTCATTCAGTTTTGAGTTTGATCAAAAAAGCTGGAATCACCATTAAACCCACCAAATGTGTCTGGGGAGCTCCTTCTGTGGAGTTTCTTGGCATGGTGGTTAGTGCAAATGGTATCAACATTCCACATGCATGCACACAGTCATTGTCAGCTTACAATAAACATGTAATTCTTCAACAGCTTGGATCATTTTTGGACATGGTTTCATTATATTATGCATTCTTACCATCTACCGCTACTCAAACAAAATCATTATCAGTCTCTATCACCAAATAATGTTGTATGGTCATATCTTGTGATATCAAGATTTTACTCACATTCTCTCTCTTATTGCTAATCACTCGTCTCTTATTATGCCTAATATTGATGATTGGCATGTCATGCCTCATCCAGGGTGTGGGTGGTGTATTATTTGTTTGTAGGGATGGTGCAGACTTACCGGTGCCCTACTTCAGCAGGCAGACTAAGCTTCATGAAGAGAAATATTCTGCCACTGAGCTGGAGTGCCCAGTCATTGTTGAGTCTTTGAAACACTTCATGGAGTATCTTATTGGAACCCACCTGTTCCTACATCAATGAACAATATTATTATAATGATTATTATGAAGAAGAATTAAGTTATTTACATAGCTGAGGTACCTGTGAACAAAAAGAACATACATATAAGTATTGCCAAGTACAAAGTTCTCTGACTCAAAGTTTGATTTCCTGGTGTCACTGAGTATGTCTGCTAACTGAGTTACACTTAGCACATTTGATGCTGGTTAGGAAATCGGATACTTGCGAATCAGTATACTGGATTGCCTGGTGCCCATATTCCTGTTCCTCCAGTATTACTAATAAATTGGGAAAATTTTAAAGATTCTCGAGAAGATTAACGTCTGCAGTAGAATACCTCCAATCGATATTTTAATTGAACGCGATCATTACTTAAAGGGGGAGTGTAACAGAAACTGTGTTAAACTGTGGCGACGAGGAGAGTAAGATGGCTGGCGTTTTAATGGTCACCTTCTTTGCTGCTAATCTATTCAATTTGGATCAAGTAAATGGGCAAAGTAAGTAGTAGAATTGTGGGTTGCGGTTTAACTAACTAGCTTCGCAGCACAACAATGCCGCTAATAAAGTAAAATTGGTGTCTGTGTGGTGGAACTCTGAGGCCAGAGAAGGCCTGTCCACTTTGTTAAGTCAAAAATTGGTAATAATTTGTTTAAAAATATATGTTTGAAGTTAATTTTTAAGCACACAATCAACCAGAGTCATTTAATAGCTTTAGGAAAAAGAATAAATACTGTGAGCCGTTATTATTTTGGATGATATTCAATCAGGGAGTATATCCTAGTGCTTTAAATCACTTGGAATCACATGAGTTTAACTATGTTAAACTATTCACTCAATTATGCTAAAAAATATATTTTGAGTTTATTTTTCAATAATGTATGAACATGCAAGCATTGTGAAGCATGGCACTATTAGGAATGCAAAAACGTTGCAAATTGAAAGTGTAGATATATTTATGGATGTGATTGTAGCACATTTGTGATAAAACGCCATAGAAGTGATATCATTAAAAATATAATTAATGTAGGAGAGCCATAAAAATGGCAGCACAAAGAGTATAAATGGAATAGTTTAACAGAGTTCTAACTCTACTCCTTTGCTTGTTACATTTGTGCATATTTTATTTATATAAAACAATATCTATATTAAGATTGCTATACAGTTAAATCATTTTTACTAACGCCTTTGACAAAAGAAATGATGTTAGTAGAAAGCTACTTTTAACCATACAGTTTCCAACCTTCAGTTTTTTAGTCCCAAGTAAAATGTCTAGTGTTGTGTTTAGTGAAGTCAAACCTATTGATTAGCTGACTTGAACTATATTGCACATCAGTTTAAGAGAAAGTAGGCTTTACCTCTCACCAGTAATTTTCTAGAAGTTCCATATAGAGTTCAACCAACAAAGCATTGTAATAGAAAGTGCTTCAGTCATTATATATGTTACATTAGACCTGTTATCTGTAAAGGACAGAAGCTCATGTTTATCTCTGTTCTGCTTCTTTCTCATTTAAGAGAATAAATGGATAATGAAAGTGAATGGAAGATATAAATGAATTCAATTTTCAGCTAAATTATACACACATCACTTTAAATATCATTTGTCTACTTGCTAGTCAATTGTGCTGAAACACACATTTCTAGTTAGTTATGTCAGAAAACCATGAGAAGAAATATTATTTGCTTTATTCATTCTTAAACTTTAATTGTAGAATAAGTAAAATAGACACTTCAACCTCAAGATAATTGATAAAAACATTTGGAGTATTATTTATTGTTTTAATAATCCTGTTAATAAAGTTTAACAAATGATTTGTCATTGGCAAAGTATTGTTTAAAATGAGAGTTTACATATATATATAATATATAATAAGCGTGTAGCCAAGAGTAGCTATATTGAAGTGGGAATTAATGGTTGCCAGTTTTATCACAAACTTCCTTGAGAACATTGTAGAATTCATTAAAAAAATGTGCTACACAAAAGTAAGAAATTAGTCATGAGAACTTTAACCGTAAGAAAAAAAATTGTGAACAAATTGGCGAACTAAACTTTATAAATATGTATTATTTTAAAATACATATTATATTTATGGCTACATTTACGTCCCACAAACTAAAATTTATATTATCATTTGATTATCCATAATATTTAGCTCCATCGACTAGTTTATATTTCATATTAAATGATGAAATTTATCTTCCTGGAGCATCTGTTCTTCTCAGTGACATTGGGAGTGAATCAGAAGGCCGTGGTCCTGGATCTACATTGAGATGTATCACTACTAATGTCAACATCGGTTGCTGTAGAGGACCAGATAATGATACTAATCCTGTTCCACATGGAGGGCGTGTTGGAGAATGGCTATATCCTGATAGTTCTATAGTTCCTCGTCCCACTGATGCATTAGATTTCAGCAGGAGGGGGTATTTACAGGAAGTGCGTCTGACTGTCGAGTCTGGTAAATCTGCAGGACGAGTAGGAACATACACATGTACTGTTCCAGATGGTGTTACAGGAGAAGATATAACTGCCACGGTTTTGCTAGTTTCAAGTAAGTACTAGTAAGTCAGTAGTGTTAGAGTTTATCAAATTAGTTCATTTGTACAAATGTATGCATATATTTGTCTAAAGCCACAACAGTGGTATATACATATAATTTCTTATTCTCGTTCTTACATTTCTGTACTTTATGTGCCACAACTCAAGGAATAATATATATTAAATATTTAAGTTTAAGTATGTGATTTTTCTGCTATAGTGTGCTCCATAACTTTAAAGTTTAATTCAAATGTAATATACAGCAAACACATGTATGACTGAGCCTAATCTTAATAGGATTGACACAATTAGAAAATCCTAGATTGGGCCAGCAGGATCAGTGTAGCTGATACTAGCTAGATAATTCTTCCTGTAGACTTGTAGCTAGATAATTCTTCATAGAATATTTCTAGTATGAGTCTATGTAAGAATTTAGCTTTACACCACTTTAGTTTTCCTAGGTATTCATATGAAAATATTTACGAACAAAAGTTGATCTAGGTTTGTTAATGATAGGCAGCACTATAGGGTATGTTATTTCTCACAATGCTTTTTTGTTTCATGATACTGTGTTGTTGCTGTTTTGTGCACCTGGAGTACTGCAAAAAATTTGTATCAGACTATGTATTACATAATTTTGGACTATCATTTCCCATAAAAAACAACAATATAACTTAAAATTAATGAATTGGGTGTGTCCCATACTATTTATGAGCTGGCTCTGGCTCAGCAGAGAATAAACTGAATTGGGTGTGTCCCATACTATTTATGAGCTGGCTCTGGCTCAGCAGAGAATAAACTAATTAAGAATATACAGTCAAGTTTGACAGTAAGCAACAACTGAGTGCTATTATAAGCAAACTTGGGAGGGAAAGAAGACATTGAAAAAAAACACAATCACTTGAACCATCAATCTTAGTTGTCTATGAATGTATTAACAAGTTTTCTTTATATTTTTACTTATACATAAGTAGGACTATAAGAATTTTATTATTTCAAAATTGTTTATTCTGGGATCTAGGGATATCCCTCACATTTTGTCTAACTGTATATGATAACTTTCCCCAAGTACACCTTAAGTACAAGCCAATCCGACTAACATACATGTATATACAATTTTCTTATCAACCCTTTCACAGGCCCTTAGCTAGCCAGCTGCTGCAGTTTAAAGCAGAACAGGAGGTTCACAAGATTTAAGTGTGGTAGTTGTACTCAAGCATGACACTGAGAAACACATTCTCAGACCAGCCATTATAATATAACCAGTCTGGGCATGCTCAATAAAAGTCTGGTGACACAGGAATGATGCAGGGAAGTGGGAGATAAATAGAGTAAGTAATTAGCTAGTACAGAAAACAATAGAATAATAAGGCATGCTAATAATCTAATAATAATGTGATGCGTTCAGTGTTTCTAGTGGGAGTGTTCAATTTATAGGATTGTGGTAGGTATTCTACCACACTTTTGTTATGCTATATAGAAATAATAGTTTTTAAATTGTAACAAACTTTAATTTTAAAAACCTTAAGTACAAGCCAATTCGACTAACATACATGTATATACAATTTTCATATATACTTATTATTTCGTTAACATCCTATGATTATAATCATAAGTGCATTATAAAGATGTTTACACTAGGTTTTGTGATTCATGTATGATATGTGTAAATAAATACGCTTTGCTTTCTGTGTGATGTGCTTTAGTTATAGTAGCTCTTACTCCTGCAGCAGGAATAGCTGGTAATAGTCTGACTATGCAGTGCACAGCAACATTGTCAGTACAGAGTACTCCTAGCTTCACCTGGACGCCATCAACTGGCAGTGCTCAAGCCATAACAACATCAAGTGCAACTATGTATATGTATAGTCAAGATTATTCACTGGGAAGATTACGTGAATCTCAGGATAATAGTGATATTACTTGTCGTGTTACGTTAGGAATGCTTTCAATAGTAGCTTCTGTTACATTATCAATATCTGGTAAGTGGTCACTCATTATCTGCATGTATAGACTTAAGAAACAATTTGATCGTTCTTCTAGTTCCCAATGTAATAGTAAGTATAATGAAGTCTAATGGTCCACCTACTGCCTTAAGAAGTTACACTCTCACTTGTAATATTGCACAAAATTCTTTGAATCTCAATAATCCATCCTACGTTTGGTTCAGAAACAACTCACAAGTTATGTCTAGTCAAGGACGAACTGTAAATCAGAATCAGATTCAGTTCACTTCCTTATCTCCATCTGAAAATTATTCATTGTACCAGTGTCAATACATGGCCACTTCAGAATATGTGAACAATATGTATGTTAGAAGAAGTGAAGTGCTTAAACTAATGATTACAAGTAAGTTAAAGCATTTATTTAACAAGTATGTATGCTTGTGATATAATAGTGTATGGTATAAACAACTTGCATTCATAAAAAGAAATTACTTATGTCAATGAAATAGAGTAGTCGTAATAAAATTTACTTACAATTGTTTGTTTTTATTTATTCAAATTAAGTTGTTTATATCTTTTATGCACTTAGAGACATAAGTATAGTTTTCCATATATTATTATTATTATGCTTGTATATGCATTTGTGTTAACTCTATTATGTTCATAGTTATTATTATTAAAATTTTTATTTTCTTATTAATATTATTGACATAATCTTCTTCATTGCATTACAATAATGTTTATTTGCAAATTATAGTAATTTATGTGTTAACATTTATTCCACAGTTGCAGCAATATCCAGTCCTTCTGTTACACTAACTTCCAGTACTACATCCATACAAGTCTCTTGGACTCAACCTTCAATGGACCTAGTGAACTCTTATCATATCTCTTACAGAAGAACTGGCAGCTGTTCTAACTCTCAACAAATAAACTTATCAGGACAAACTTCTCCTTCCACTATTGATAATTTAGAAGAGGATAGTACATATGAAGTAACAGTCACAGCTATAAACACTCGAGAGAGTCAGACATCAGATATTGCATCTACAAGGACTTTACCTACAGGTAAATTCAATGAAACATAATGTAATGAAAAGGTTATCAGATTAACTGTGAGTTTATATTATAGGTTGAGGTTACCTTTGAATTGGTTTACTTTATGTTTTTAAGAGGTGGTAAAAAGAGTAGTACGTTAAAATATATCTATTTTTAACATTTCTTTTTCTTTTTTTTTTATCCTTTAAAATATTCTCTTTCGCATATTCACGTGATCTATGAGTACAACATCATTTAATTAATTTATAAATTACATGATAAAACTAATTATGTGCTTGAGTACAAATGACAGAGCCGAGCCTAAAACTACAGTATTGAACAAGTCACATTATCTTTGTGATATTCTTTAGCTAAGTAGTAGCTGTAACGCACTTTACTTTAATACTACTGAAAATACCTACACAAGACTTACCTTCTTGGTTAATTTAGTGGACAATGAACAAGTAAATACTGTTACGTAGGGCAAATAATGCATTTACTTACCACCGTCACTAACTCAAGTAGAATGGAACTCCGGTATGCTTTAATTCACAATGGTAAACAATTCAATTTCTAGGATGATACTGTTAATAATCGATAAACCAGAGGATTCTGTTTAGTGAAGTTTGGGATGGGATCTACCACCATGTTAACACAAACATGTCAGGGTCAAAGTACAAAAATGACTGAAATATCCCTGATTTTCAATTGTGTTACCACTGATAGTGTCTCACTCAGTTCACTCGCTCAATAATGAGCAGCTGATAGAGTAATAGAAGCTATATTATGAAAAGTGTGCATGTTATTCACTTAGTCATATTGCAATGAAAAAAACATGATGGTATTATTATAAAGTACCATAACAGTGGAAAATTCTGATAGTGATTTGATTAGTGATGTCATTTATCCACTATTTTGCCACACTTCATCCATTATGTAATATTGCAGTACAATAGTAATGAAAAAATATTAAAAGTAAAAGCTAAATCAGAGTGGGATAATGTCTTTTAAGAAATACATTGCAACTTGTACAAGATAATTATTTAAAAATTGCATAATATTTATATTAATCTTTTGCTCTAGTACTGGCACATTATTTACCATGGAATCTGAATTATTCAGATTAACAGCATTCATGTAACAACTTTGCTTTGTCCAATATTTTTCTCTCGCCTCCAATTATGCTATTCAATGCAACAAATTGTTTTACAGCTCCTACTGGCATGGTGCAAAATCTGCGTGGTGAAACAAACTTCACAAGCATATCTATCTACTGGCAACCATTAAATTGCTTGTTACAGAATGGACAAATTACACAATATAGTATCATGTACACTGAAGTTGGAATTAATAGACTCGTAGAATCTGTTAGTCAAGTCAATGATGTATACTGAAGTACACAGCAAATGTTCTCAATCCTGGAACAACTTATCTATTTCAAGTTGCAGCAAGAAATAGCATAGGATTGGGTCCATATGCAGCAATTACAGCAACTACAACATTACCTACAGGTATACTTGAATGGTAGAGCTTAAATGTTTAATTTATCACATTAATTATAATTAGATGTTGGTATTCTTCGTGGCATCTCCTATTCTAACAACAGTTTAATTACTATTGATAACATTGGAGAAGGTAGCAGTGCATTGTTTTGCTATGTGAATGTGGATAATTGTTGCAGAAGTATAGATGGCCCTGTAACAAATACTGAATGGTTTTATCCTAATGCCAGCAGAGTGGGCAGTACGGGAAGCGGATCATTCTATAGAACTAGAGGTCCTAAACTAGTCATTCTTCATCATGATGGAAGTTTAACATCGTCTGGAATCTTTCAGTGTCAAATTAGAGATAATTTTGCTTACTTTGGAATATATCCTGAAATTGAAGGTAATGTATTATTATGATTATACATGCTCAATTTGCATTACTTATTATATATAGTAGACCAAATGCGGGTAAATAAAATATATATTATTGCAATCACTATTACTAAAACAGAAAAAGTAAAGCACAACAAAAAGTTAAAAACGGTTGAAAAATATGAGGCATAGATAGCTTTAAAAGAAGAATAGTGCTAGTGGGAGAATGCATCTTCAAAACAATTACTAAATAGTCACTATGAAAGATATAATAATTATGTCATACTTAGCTTGTGTAATAAAATAAAATATTGACTATCAGAGTGGCACAAAGTAAGGTTTACTTTAAATCTGACCTCTACAGAACCCTACTGTTCAAAGTATCATTAAGAATAAATATCATTTTAATTTCATCTAAAAGCTACCACTACATTTGAGATTCAGAAAACATAGGCATAATCACTTAGATAAAAAATTAAATCCTAAAACAATGCATGAACAACTTTTTTATAATTAAATTACTATTGCTATATATTACATTTAAAGGTATTCTAGTAGTGTCTTCTGTCATCTACAATGTCAGTACTGGGATTATCACTTGTACATCTACTAATGGTCCAGCTACTCATGTCACATGGAGTAGAACTGATTCTTTATCATATGAACAAAGTCAACGCATAGTATCTATGGAAGATGCTACTTATCTAAACTATCTCATTATCACCAGTTCAGACATTACTAAATACACAGGATCATTTGTGTGTACTGTGAGTAATGCCAGAGGCAGTACTTCAAGAATGATAGGTCCATATTATGGTAAATAAAAATGTTTACTTATAACAAATTAAGTCAATATTTCCCCTTTTTTTAGATGTATCAATCACTGGAGTGAAAAAAGGTCCATATACCATTTGTTCATCAGCCACAATAACTTGTTTTAGTAATTTTACTATACGCAGCATCACATGGAGAAGCTCTACATCTAGTGGTTTCACAATGAGTAACCCCAGGTCAAATATATCTGTATTGTATATTTCAAACATAAGACGAGATTTACAGGGTACAGTGTTTGAGTGTGTGGTTAATGCCACACTGCCAAATGGAGAAGATATCACAAGTAGATCTTCATTTACTTTAAATTCAGAAGAAACACGTAAGTATTTTTGAATACTCATTTTATCTTAACATTTATAAATATATTCAATTACAGTTTCTGGCCCTGTCCTAAATTTGATGTTGAATTCCCTCAATGATAGTTCAGTAAACATATCATGGACTAGCCCTTCCAGTCCTAATGGAATTCTCACTGGTTATAATATTTTAATAAGAAGACACCCTGAAACTACATCAATTTTCAATCAAAACATCACTTCAGGAGCCGAGCTATCTTTAATTGCTACAAATCTAGGTTAGTTTGTCATCATGTATTCTTGCACATTTTTAGTTATTATTTATTAAATAGCTGCTGGGATCCCTTACAATATCTTCGTATCAGCAATAAATTTCAGAGGTCTGGGGCAACAAGAAAGTGTAATACTTTTTACAAGACAATTAAGTAAGTGACACTATTCTTGCTCAACTCATGTTGTGTAAACTTGATGATTGTTAATAATATTGTAGATCTCAAAAAATGATTAATGCAGCTTTAATAACAGTATGCAGGGTTTTATCTAGTGGGGGGGGGGGGGGGGGGGAAGCTTCCCCCCCCAAACATCTCAGCTTCCCCCCCAAAAATGTTGCAAGAATGTTTTATTTTTGTTGTTGTTATATATGCTTATGAGGGCAAGGCTTTAGTTTTTTGTGACATTTAAATGAGACTGCCAAAGCCAACTTTGATAATAAGCTTATAAGGACTTTTTTGTCAACTATATTAAAAGAAATTATATTTTAGTACCCACAAAACTCACTGAGACAGGCTTCCTTACTGAATTGCAAGTTCAATTCAATTGTTTGTTATCTTTGTAATGGGGGAAAAAAGAGAATAAAATTTAAGTATTTCAAGGATGATTTCGATGAATTAAATGAGTCAGAAATTCAACCAAAGAGAGATAAGCCTGAAGCTCTGAAAAGACACCTTAGGCCTCGGTGCTCTTGTTACTCTCAGAGCACCACCTAAATATCACTCTTGCCTTGCTCTATATGTCTACGAAAACCTCTTTTCCTAATCTAGCTAGATTAGCAGCCATCCTGATTGTGTTGCCTGTCACCACTGCTACAGTTGAGAGAACTTTTAGTAGCATTAAGCTATCAAGACTCGACTTCGTAACAGAATGGGTGAAAATACACTGGAATATGCCATGAGAATTTGCATCAAAGGTCCAGATCAGTTATCAAATGAACTCTTGAAGACATTTTAGATCAATACAAACATTCTAAGCCTAGAAAAATATCACTTCAACATTGTGCAATAGAATCACCTTTTCTTAAAATTTAAATTATTAAATCATAACTTGCATTCAGTAATTTTCATTGATCTATTTGTCTCTTTAAATCATAAAAATAATTCTTAATATCCTGACCCCGTTTTCCATCTGGTCTGCAAAGATGCTTGATCTTCCCCCCCAAACGAAAATTCCTAGATAGAACCCTGGTATGGCACATTGTGCCAAAATTGTTTATTTTAAACTGCAGTTTTTATAAAATTGACAATATTAGACTGACTTGGAATTATTAGCACCTTAATGTGTTCTTGGCTGTTATTTTTTTAGTGAAGGCTATGAATCTTATAGTTTATCCCTATTTTATCAGCCAGTATATGATTAACTAAAACCATAACTGTACATTTAAACTTCTAGCTGGAATCCTTCTATGTCCATGAAGTTAATGTCTTATAAAGTTCATCAAAAATCCTGATTTTCTTTTTGTTTACAAATGTGAATTAGTGATATTCCTCAATATGCATTTATGAGCTCAGTAATACTTGAAATAGAATTCTTGGTGTGTATCCATATCCTGGGGCCAATTTAGAGGGGGCGGTGGGAGGGGGGCTTGACTAGTGTCATATGAGACCACCCTTTGTTCAGAATGAGCCTCCTTTAATTTAGCTATTTTATTTCTCACCATCCAATGGGAGATAAAGTATAAGTGCAATAACTTCATTGTATTTGTTGATTTTCCTCAACATTGTTATTCCTAATCCTCTTCATTCAACATACTGCAGCAATTGCGTTCTATTGAAACATGCATAATATGCTGAGTCAGTAATTTTACGATTAAGCTTTTTTTTTTTAGCCATTCTTTGATATCCCTTTTGTTGTTGCTTAATATAATATGTTTTCTCTTCATAACAATTTTAACTACCTTCACATCATTAGATTTTAAGTTAGCAAGTTAGAATATCTTAGTTGTTGTCTGGGACTATCCAGCAAGTTAAAGATTTGATCCAGGCATAATCTGTTGTCACCTATATTTAATATTACCATAGGTAGAATAACATTGTTAAGTGGTATGAACAGAAAGAGATTAAAAATGGAAACTCAAGTGAATGAAAGTTCAAGGATGATCTAAGGTACATGAGAATAAGAAATAAAATATAATGCAAAGCTCAAAATTTCAATAGATCAATTTTTTTCCTTCATGATTAACTGACCTATTCACTTATTTCATATAATATAGACAGAAAATACCTTCATAAATTATCAAATTTTAGTTTTTATGAGTTTATTTTTTTCTTCCTGATCTTAGCAGTTCACCATTTTAGTTCTGGACAGTCACATTATAATACTAATTATTGTATTAATAATGAATATAATTTTTCAGGAGCATTTACCATAAGTAGCTATATTCACCCATACATAAAAGAGCCCCTCCTCTTTAAAATTTTTAGATTCGCCCCTGATATCTGTCAAATTACATAGATCAGCATTGTTATAGTCATGTTGCGAAGATAGCATTCAATTATGTGGTAATTCTTGGACATATGAACCAGAAAAATAACTATTATGTATTTATACAACTGGTCTTAACTGTGCATAATAAAAACTAATTTTGTCTTTGACTTTCTACCTGTCTAATAAGAATCCCAAAGATGAATGTTTTGAATTAAATTGTGAAACTTTACAGTGCTACAACCTTAAAATAATATAAATGATATAGTTTTGAGATATGCAATAATTAAGTTCCCAATTGTATCATGTTTCCAGCCCCTATAGTATCACCTATGAATACCAGGGTCACAAGAACTACATCATCTGCTATATCAGTGTCTTGGACAAAACTAAAACTCTATGAAGCTCGTGGATTTATTAGCAACTACACAGTGGAATATTTCCCTGTATATTTGTCCAGAAAGAGACTTATGAGTTGTCTAATGTCAGTATCTGTGGGTAGTGATGCTGACAGTGTCACTATTGATGGTCTAGAGGAGGAATTTACATATGAGGTGCAGGTGTTTGCTTCAACTGAGGCTGGTGAAGGAAAAAAAAGTGCTTCAATTTCTGTTCCACACATAATAGGTAATATTATACCTAAAAGCTGACTAAGTATTCAAAATTGAGTGCATTTTTTCCATATGCATGAAATTTTACGATGCCTAATCTAAACGAGTATTTCCCAAATTTAAAAATTCAAAAATAAATATGACTATTTGAAACTATAATATCACAATAATAAGTGTACTATTACACTTTATGTGAAATTAAGGACATACATGTATATATTAGCTATTCAAAGTCAAAATGTAATAATTTAAATATAGCACAAACTTCATGAAACAAATAGGGAGCTACTTTACAATACTCCACTTTAAAATCACTTTGCTATACTAAACTACATAATAGCATAACATACTGTCTTTAAATTTAGCAATAAATAGCTATTACTTAAAAGAAAATTACATCGGTACTTGTAGTAGTGTTAGTGCAGCATTGATATGTATGTATTTATATGCCTTCAGATAATTCAATGCAAACTGAAGTTACAGAGCAACTATGCCAATGTCCAAGAAACACTGGAGAAAATAATACAGCATTTGTAGCTGCAATAGTGATATCTTCCACTTCAGTACTTGTCATATCTACACTTTTATTGGTTATATTTCTGCTAGTTTTAAAAATATACAGGTCAGTAAATGCTATAATAATATTACTGTTTAAATCGTTTTTATTATGTACAGAAATAAGTCTTCTATTTCCTCCATTCATGATGACAAAAATGCAAACAAGTATTCAGAGTATGAAGTTGTTGATCACTCAAATATCTCAGGCAAATCCATGAAGAATTCTAATACAGAGAACATTAGCATGGTTAGCTGTTCTGCTTATGGTGAAATACAGCACAACATGTAAGATGAAAGTGAAAAGTGAATGTGACACTGTACAAGTACATTATATACTAACATTGTAACAACCTAAAGAGTAAAAATATTTCATTTTTTTAGAATGATTAAAATTTTCATGAAGTGTGTATACTCCTAGCTTGGTAGATATGTATTTGTATCAACTGCTCACTATACAATTGTGAAATTATGAAAATCACAAATGAATTATAGTTAGATTACATGCATTCTATACTGTATCTACTTGAGTTTTCTTTGGTAATTGAACTCATTTTTCTGTTATTATGCTTAAGTAATTATGTCCTTGAAACCGGTGCTCACATTATAGACATAGTTCAAAGGTTACCTGAACTACATTCACAATTATAAAAAAATCCCTATACACATAACTAACCTGAATCCTGATGTGGCCGTTGATATGTGAGTTGCTGATCTCTGGCAACATAGCTGGGTCTTACAGAAAGTGATATTGGAACCTTCAAATGGAATTGCCAATATGAAGGGTATTTAGTAATCTCAAAAATTAATATAAATTTCTGGAAGACTACACCAAATTGTCATTATAACAGTACAAAAAAAATAATTAAATTTTATTTGACCAAAACCTACAATTACATTAATTATACTAGTATTGGTGAAATCACTTACAAAATTATGCCGGCATAATTCACCAACCCCAATAGCCTGTAGCTTTCCATGCCTAAGAAAACTTGTGGTGGGAAGTGCTGAATAAGCACTCTAAATACGCAACACTTGAATACCATAATCAGCACAATAAAAATATTCCTAGTTATTACTATGAAATACGAAACTATTACCTTATCTGTATTGTAATAGCATGTCCCAAAATATATGGTCTAATTTAGTACAGAACCCAGATGAGAACACTTTAAGACCAAGGCAGTAGTATACGAATGGGGTGCTACATCAATGAATAATAATAACAATGATCATGAGAAAGGAGTAAAATATTTACATTGCTGAGGTACCTGTGAACAAGAAGAACATAAGTATTTACAAGATTTTTCTGACTCAAAGTTCGATTACTGCGTGTCATAGATTGAGGACGTCACCTAAAGTCGTCTGGGCTGACTACACATTAGGTGCCTGTTCAAAATTGGTTCAATCTAGGGACTCAAACATTCTCGGGAATATTAACAGTTTGCCGTTTAATCCCTTTACCAATCATTGTTATAATGATGTCGTTACTTAAAAGAGGGTGTGTCAGGTAACTGTGAACTGTCGCGAGAAGGAGAGCAAGATGGCTGGCATATTGATTGTCGCCGTTTTCGTCGCTAATCTATTCCTTTTAGACCAAGTAACAGGACAAAGTAAGTTTGCATGAATTGTGGGTTGCTGGTTTAACTAGCTAGCTTCGTGGCACAAGATGTTACTGGTCAGTAAACGTTGGTGTCAATGGGAGGGAACTGCTAGGCCAGAGAAGGCCTCTCCACTTTGTGTCCAAAATAGGTAATGGTTGTTAACAAGTTGATTTTTTAAGCACTGGATCAACCAGAGTGATTTAAAAGCTTTAGGAGAAAATTTTAAACTGCTAGCTAACCATTATTGTTTGGATAATATTCAGGGAGTAAGTCATAGTGCTTTAAACAACTTGGAATCACTTGACAATAACTATGTCAAACTTAACCACTTGATAGTGCATATTTTACATATACAGCTTATTTTGTTGGAAATTTTTGTTTGAGTTAGCTAAGTCTCCAGGTATATTTGGGAAATAATCATGCAATAGCATTTTGACTTATAGTTTTCCATTATTATATATGTATATATAATAGTATTTTTATAATAGTATTTCCTCACATACACCATACCTGTTGTTTTCTTTTCAAACCTTTAAATCGTGCACTGTCTATTTGAGGCTGCATTGTCGTTCACCAGTATTCAAGCTAAGAGCAATTATTATGTTGTACATATAGCATGGATTGGGCTGTGTTAGCAGTTGAAAATGGAAAGAAGTTAAATATTTTAGCGGTAGCTAGTTTAGCTAAATTGTTAGTGACTCATCCATTATCAATCACACATTAATCCTCCACTTCCTCATCCATCCAGTATAGGATCTATGTCAGCAAAGTTGGATCAGTTAAGGGTGGACGCACATAGCAACGCGCACCGCCTGTATATCCGGACATTAATTTATTCCCCGCCAATACCCCACCATTTGATAATACGCGAGCAGAAACTATCGCGCAGTAGTAGCAGAAGTATACTTTGCGAAGTTGTTGTGTTTTAGTTTAGCTTCTTGTCTCATATCTGTTTACAGCAACTCTCCATACGTCGTCGGAGCTGCCTCTCCTCCTGAGCCGTTTCTGGACTCTGCGCACCTGAACTCAAACGGATGGATATTATACCAGGCTCAATTTCTGCGGAGCGAAGACTTCTCAAGCTGCGCAGATCTAATACCTTCACCTATGGCTATCTCCAATAAACTGCTCTCTCTTCTAACTCTCTTGTTATTGTTGTATTGACGTTTGTTTACTCTTGATATAGGCGGGCTCTTTTTAGAACCAATACAAACTAATTGAAAAGAAATTGCTCGCGTACTCGTAGTACGAGATATGGGGGTGGGGCTATTTCTTAAGAATTGCGAGTGGAATAGAAGTATCCAATTTTGAATCAGTTTTTCTTGGAATCAAATAATGAGAACGACTATATTTTTTGCACACGTGTAGAACACAAAAAAAAGAAGGGCACCACAACTTGAATTTTTCAAAATCTTATTAAAGGAAAAAAATGTAAATAAATCATGAAGTAATATTGAAATGGAAAAAAACTCGTTGTCTTGCCCTAGAGTATCGTCTTGGCTAGCGGCGTACAAAATTCTGGAGCTCCAACTTGCCGCACCGCTCCAAAAAGTTGTTTCAAAGTTTTACATCGGGGCCATGATATTTCTTTCAGATTCACTCCAAAGTCGGTGTGCAGTATCTTCGGCAGGTACTTTATCCTTCTAGTATAGTAGAGTAACCCTGCAAATAAAGAAAGTAGCAGAATCGTGCTTAGCAACCAACCGGGTAAAAATTGCGTGGGCGGTGTGTGGCCACCCTTAAACAAGCAGCATAGAGTAGTGTGATTTGTGATTCAGTCAATTTCTGGTATCAAAGCAGTATTTATAAAAGTATATCATGTGAATTAGAAATATAAAGAGTTGGTATTTTAAAATAACTTTGGTAGTGATCATCAATTTATTATTATTATTTTGGGGGTGGGGGGGGAGGGAGGGAGTAGGGAATGTGTGTGGTATTTGAGGATATGTACTAGTTCATTCAAGCTGATAAATTTTGCGTAGTTTATTCAAGGGTGAATTTTATTTGAGGGGTGAAGTATTTGAGGGGATACGATACATATGTATATGTAATGAAGGCAGAACGTAGCATACTTACAAGTGCATTTGGTTAAGCATTATTAATTCCATAGCATGCAGCTGAATACATTGTGAATACGGAAGTATAAAAAAAAAATTTTTATGATTGAAGGGGGAAAAGGAAGGAAGCATGTCTAAATTTGATACCTAAAAACAATCTTTAAAATACTATAGACCTACGATAGGCATTTACAAAAAAATTAGAATCAAATAGCTAAAGGATAATTATACATAACATAGCTTCCTTTCTGCTCTCTACTGTTCACTCAATTATACTAATAATATTTGGACTTTGTTTTCAATATTTATGCCCTGGTTTTAAGGTTCAATAGATTAACATGCAAGCATTACGAAGCACAACACAATTAGGAATGCACAAATTAGCTAATTGTAAGTGTAAGTAGACATATAGTATATATGTGGCATAAAAAGGCAGGGCTGTGGGGGCTAGAACCCCCCCCCCCCCCCCCCCATAGTTATGGGGTACAATCTAAAATGGCGATTTCTCACATGAACACTTTTAACCACCACTAATCATATGCCCTTAGAGCCCCGTCACATCTTCCTACATCACTGTTATTATATATATTATATATATAATATATATGTGGACTTATTTGTGGCATATTAGTGATAGAAAGCCATAGAAGCATTAACCATTCAAAATATATTTCATGTAGGTGAGCCATGAAAATTGACAGCATAAACAGTGTAAATGGTATAGTTTAACAGAGTTAGGTTCTTTCTTATCTAACTCTACTCCTTCCTATACATTTGTGCATATTTATTTTTATAAAATAATATCTATATTAAGATGTACTACAGTCATATGAGTTTTAATACAATAGACAAAAGAAATGACATATTAATAACTACTCTTTAGTTCTACAGTTTCACACATTGAGTTTATTGAATTCCCAATAAAGTGTTTAGTGTAATATTTACAGAAGTCAAAGTATGTTTAACATATTGATTTGCTGATGTTGAGCTGCACCATCTAACCCATTCATCTGCAAAATAGCCTACATGCTCAAGGTGAACGTAATGTAGGGGGAAATGTTTTCCCCTAAACGGAATATATTAAAGCTTCGATACCGCATCCAGAAAACGGCTAATGTATTGTTCTATTGCTTATATTTTTAGAAAAGAGAAGCTACTATGTAGCTAAGATAGTCGGGCTACAAATAAACTTAGCATTGGTGTGAACAAAATGGCGGGCATAAAATATACATATTTATTTTCAAAATACATAATAGTTATGGCTACATTTAAATCCTAAGAACTAAAATTTATTATCTTATTTGAATATCCCTAATTAGATCCGTCGACTGGTTTATATTTCATATTAAATGATGAAATTTATCTTCCTGGAGCATCTGTTCTTCTCAGTGACATTGGGAGTGAATCAGTAGACCGTGGTCCTGGATCTACATTGAGATGTATCACTACTAATGTCAACATTGGTTGCTGTAGAGGACAGGATAATCATACCAATCCTGTTCGATTTGGAGGGCGTGTTGGAGAATGGCTATATCCTAATAGTTCTATAGTTCCTCGTCCTGCTGAGGCATTAGATTTCAGTAGGAGGGGGTATTTACAGGAAGTGCGTCTGACTGTAGAGTCTGGTAAATCTGCAGGACGATTAGGAACATACACATGTACTGTTCCAGACGGTGTTACAGGAGAAGATATAACTGCCACAGTTTTGCTAGTTTCAAGTAAGTACTAGTAAAGTCAGTAGTGTTTAGGTTTATCAAATTAGTTCATTTGTACAAATGTATGCATTTGTCTAAAGCCATAACAGTGATATACACATAATTTCTTATTCTTGTTCTTGCATTTCTGTACTTTATGTACCACAACTCAAGGAAACATATATATTAAATATTTAAGTTTTAGTATGTGATTTTATCTGCTATAGCGTGCTCCATAACAGTATTGCATTGTCTTTTGTTTTGAGAGAATAATTTGAAGCTGTAATTTCTTTAAAGTTTGAGTTCAACTGTAATACAAACACATGTATGACTGAGCCTAAACTTAATAGTATTGACACAGTTAGAAAATCCTACATTGGGCTGGCAGGATCAGTGTAACCACGGTTTTTACACAGATGAGTATTAGTATATATATAGACCTAAAAAGTACTGCACCTGTAGACTTGTATCTAGATAATGTTTAACTGTATGATAACTTCCATGATTTCATAAAGCCATGCCAACCACATTGCTTTTGTAAACTACAGCACATTTATGGGAAAAAACAATAATTTGACAAATAAAAAGCATAACTTAATAATCATAAGAGTAAAGGAACAAGATATAATGATGCAAATTCTAATATCTAGCTGTTGAGCTCTTGATGATTACTAAATACACTTGTAAATTATATGACGTATAATCATTAGAAAAAAATTTCTGATTCATGAAAGGACTGATTTGCTGAAGTTAAAGTAGAAGTGTACATAGTTTATAGATGTTGTTGTATGCATTAAGAAGCCATTTTCATATTTTAAACAACACCATCAACAACATTGCTCACTTATAATTGCAGCTGATGCCAACTATTAAATCAGTATAATGATCAACATGCCAATTTAAAGCTGATATTGAGATTGAAATTTAAATGTTTTAATTAAAGTTTGGTTTATGATGCTTTACAAACAAAGCAATACTGAAGTAAAATAATTAATCATACTTGGTAATGTAGTGTCCTTAATACTTAATTAAGCATAGACTACATTAGCTACTCATGTGCAGAAATTACTTGTTGTCATTGATATTAGGTAGCCAAGTAGCTTAAAAATACTTTTGTTATGCTGTATAGAAATAATATTGTTTTTAAATTATAACAAACTTCCATTAAACAACTTAAGTACAAGCCAAAACATTCCGACATACGTATATACAATTTTCATATAGCCTTGTAATTATTTCGTTCACACCAAATGAAATGATTAGAATCATAAGTGCATTATAAAGATGTTTTTTTCTATGTTTTGTGATTCATGTATGATATGTGTAAATAAATACGCTTTGCTTTCTGTGTGACATGCTTTAGTTGTAGTATCTCTTACTCCTGAGAGTCCAGCAGGAATAGCTGGTAATAGTCTGACTATGCAGTGCACAGCAACATTGTCAGTACAGAGTACTCCTAGCTTCACCTGGACGCCATCAACTGGCAGTGCTCAAGCCATATCAACATCAAGTACAACTATGTATATGTATAGTCAAGATTATTCACTGGGAAGATTACGTGAATCTCAGGATAATAGTGATATTACTTGTCGTGTTACGTTAGGAATGCTTTCAGTAGTAGCTTCTGTTACATTATCAGTATCTGGTAAGTGGTCACTCACTATCTGCATGTATAGACTTAACAAACAATTTGATCGTTCTTCTAGTTCCCAATGTAATAGTTAGCATAACGGAGTCTAATGGTCCACCTACTGCCTTAAGAAGTTACACTCTCACTTGTAATATTGGATCACTTCCAAATTCTTTGAGTCTCACTAATCCATCTTACGTTTGGTTCAGAAACAACTCACAAGCTATGTCCAGTCAAAGACGAACTGTAAATCAGAATCAGATTCAATTCACTTCATTATCTCCATCTGAAAATTATTCATTGTATCAGTGTCAATACATGGCCACTTTTGAATATGTGAACAACAATATGTATGTTAGAAGAAGTGAAACACTTAAACTGATGATTACAAGTAAGCTAAAGCATTTACTTATGCTTGTGATATAATCGTATATAGCATTCATATAATATAATTATGTTGGTATATACAACTTGCAGTTCATAAAATGAAATTACTTATATGTGTCAATGAATGACTGTTCATAAAATGAAATTACTTATGTCAATGAATGAGGGTAGTCATAATAAAATTTTCTTACAATTGTTTTTGTTTTTTATTTATTCAAATTTGGTTGTTTATAACTTTTATGCACTTAGAGACATAAGTATAGTTTTCCATATATTATTATTATTATGCTTATAATAATACTATTATTATTTATTTTTGTGTTAACTATTATGCTCATAGTTATTATTATTAAAATGTTTAGTTTCTTATTCATTATCGACATAATAATCTTCATTGCATTACAATAATGTTTATTTGCTTATATGCAAACAAATTGTAGTAATTTATGTGTTAACATTAATTCCACAGTTGCAGCAATATCCAGTCCTTCTGTTACACTGACTCCCAGTACTACATCCATACAAGTCTCTTGGACTCAGCCTTCAATGGACCTAGTGAACTCTTATCGTATCTCTTACAGAAGAACTGGCAGCTGTTCTAACTCTCAACAAATAAACTTATCAGGACAAACTTCTCCTTCCACTATTAATAATTTAGAAGAGGATAGTACATATGAAGTAACAGTCACAGCTATAAACACTCGAGAGAGTCAGACATCAGATATGACATCTACAAGGACTTTACCTGCAGGTAAATTCAATCAAACATAATGTAATGAAAAGGTTATCAGATTGAGTGTAAGTTTATATGATAAGTCGTAGGCTAACTTTAAAATTTTATGAAATGGTAAAAAGAGTAATAGGTTAAAGTAGTTCTATACTAAACATTTAAGAATTTGTACAATCTGTTAAAATATTCACTCTCACATGTTCACTTGATCTTTGAGTATAGCAAAACTATCACTATAATTAGATTGAAATTTTGATTCAGCAAATTCTTTCTCACACATTAAGCATTATTAAAAGTTATGTAATGGATAAATTGGCAAAAAGATAACTTTATAGTTCTCTTTGAATAAACAGGTGTGACATAGGTTTAGTTATACAAGATCAGACACTATTGTATGAATACAGAACTTCAAATGTTTGTTACCTTTTGAATTGGTTTACTTAGAGAAGAATTGAGATAAATTAATGTCATTTCTAGATTTGAGTAGGCTACAACATGTCTTTAATTAAACAGCCCATTGTAGCTTATTGCATGCATTCTTTAATTTAGCTGCCTTCAAGCTATGTCCAGGAACTGTTATAATACAAAATAGAATACAGCATTATGGCTTGAACACCTAATGATCTTAGCTCCATCCTCCCATTTACTAGAATTAGTTAATACCCTAAAACTCTTGTTTTCTTGAGTAATCACCACACATAAATGAATACATTACAACAGCCCAGTTACTGTAAGTGTCTCATCCAATGTAATACTTATACACAAATCCAAGATAAAACTAGTGGTGTGCTTGAGCACAAATGGCAAGTGAGCCTACCTAGTTAGGCTACAAAAAACTACAGTGTAGTTGATTAATTTAACTACTAAAACTATAGCCACTAAAATGGTTGAGTTTATGAATAACATATATAATGGTAAAGACTTTTCAATGCCATCGTAACCACTCGATGCAACTGTTCAAAAATAAACACAGACAGTTCTATGGAATTGCCACACAAGTTTGCTAACTACAACACACACCATTTCACTGGACTTACCAACACAAGACTTACCTTCGTAATTAGACCATCGAACAATGCATATTCAGGTAACCAACCACATATTATTGTGTGAGGTATATAAATGAGACAAATAGCGCATTATATAACTTACCACTGCCACTAATTTGAATAGAAAATGAACTCCAATAATATTTTGTAAGTTTTAACGGCACCAGCATAAACCAGAGGATTCTGTTCAATGAAATTTGGGACAGAGTCTACCACCCAGCTAACACAAAACTATGCGAGGGTCAAAGTACAAATGACATACATCCATACGTATATACAAAAAAGATCACTGATTTTTAATTGTGTTACCCCTGATAGTGTCTTGCTCACTTCACTCGACAATTAAATCATTCTATTATATAAATATTGGTATAAATAATTGTTAGGAGTTTTCGATATTGTTGTAATGGAAATATTTCACCATATCACACTCTGTTTCATGTAATAATTATTATACTATGAAATTTTTTAACAGCTCCTACTGGCATGGTGCAAAATCTCCGTGATGAAACAAACTTCACAAGCATATCTTTCTCCTGGCAACCATTAACCCTTTGCGGACGAACGCGAGCGAACAATTATGTAATTAAATATGCGCACGCCGTAAAACCAATTAGTTGCCTGAGACGACGGCGTTTTACCAGTTGGAGTTCGACACGTGGAAAAAGAAAACGGGCGAGTCAAATAATCGGCCTCTAGCGTTGTAGCTATGGTAATTCGTTAGTTTATAGTTTATAGAGTTGTTTTGAATACAAACTTAGTTGGAATTATCGAGGAGGCCATAGTTTGTTAGCTACTTTTTTAGCTTATATTTATAAAAGGAGAAATCACACCCAAGTGTAAGTTCTAGTTTTAGTTTGCTTATTTCTAGCTACTTTAGGCCTTTACTTCTTAGTAGATGTTCTATTTGAAAATAGCTAGACACAAAGTGTAGAAAAAATTTTTTTTATTTAGTTGGTGCACTTGATATAAGTTATACTTATTTTATAAGACTTATTTTGTAGAATAGAGATTGCAAAATGTATACTATGTAAGCTACTGAAAGTTTTAGCGCGCTACGCGCTCTGTAACTGTAATAACAGAGCAGGAAAAGAGCTTGTCACGAATTCGTGACAGCCGTATTCTCTTGACGCACCCGGTGTGTCGCAGATTCGTGACCATCGTACGCGCGCGTTAAGTTACGGCGGTCACGAATTCGTGACGATCGTACGCAAAGGGTTAAATTGCTTATTACAGAATGGACATATTACACAATATAGTATCATATACACTGAAGTTGGAATTAATGGACTCGTAGAGTCTGTTAGTCAAGACAATGATGTACTGAAGTACACAGCAAATGTTCTCAATCCTGGAACAACTTATCAATTTCAAGTTGCAGCAAGAAATAGCATAGGATTGGGTCCGTATGCAGCAATTACAGCAACTACAACATTACCTACAGGTATACTTGAATGGTAGAGCTTAAATGTTTAATTTATCACATTAATTATAATTAGATGTTGGTATTCTTCGTGGCATCTCCTATTCTAACAACAGTTTAATTACTATTGATAACATTGGAGAAGGTAGCAGTGCATTGTTTTGCTATGTGAATGTGGATAATTGCTGCAGAGGCATAGATGGCACTGTAACAAATACTGAATGGTTTTATCCTAATGCCAGCAGAGTGGATAGTAAAGGAGAAGGATCATTCTATAGAACTAGAGGTTCAAAACTAGTTCTTCTTCATCATGATGGAAGTTTAACATCGTCTGGAATCTTTCAGTGTCAAATACGAGATAATTTTAATTACTTTGGAATATATCCTGAGAATGAAGGTAATGTATTATTATGACTCTACATGCTCAATTTGTATCACTTATTAGATATAATAGACCAAATGTTGGTAAATGAATTATATATTATTGCAAATCACTATTACTAAAACAGAAAAAGTAAAGCACAACAAAAAGTTAAAAACGGTAGAAAAATATGAGACATAGATAGCTTTAAGAAGAGGATACATTTTCAAAACAATTACTAAATGGTCACTAGTAAAGATATAATAATTATGTCATACTTATAGCTTGTGTAATAAAGTAAAATAATGACTATCAGATTGGCACAAAGTGAGGCTTACTTTAAATCTGACCTCTACAGAACCCTATTACTGTTCAAAGTATCATTAAGAGTAAATATCGTTTTAATTTCAGCTAATTGCTAATATTACATTTGAGGTTCAGAAAACATTGACATAATCACCTAGGTAAAATGTAAATCCTAAAATAATGTATGAACAACTATTTTTATAATTAAATTACTACTGCTATATACTACATTTAAAGGTACACCAATTGTGTCTTCTGTCAACTTCAATGTCAGCACTGGGATTATCACTTGTACATCTACTAATGGTCCAGCTACTGATGTCACATGGAGTAGAACAGATTCTTCATCATATGAACAAAGTCAACTCATAGTATCTATGGAAGATGCTACTTATCTAAATTATCTCATTATCACCAGTTCAGACATTACTAAATACACAGGATCATTTGTGTGTACTGTGAGTAATGCCAGAGGCAGTGCTTCAAGAATGATAGGTCCATATTATGGTAAATAAAAGAATTTGCTTATAATAAATTAAGTCAATATTTCCCGTTTATTATAGATATCTCAATCACTGGAGTGAAAGATGGTCCATATTTGATTGGTTCATCAGCCACAATAACTTGTTTTAGTAATTTTACTATACGCAGCATCACATGGAGAAGCTCTACATTTAGTGGTTTTACAATGAGTGATCCCAGGTCAAATATTGCTGTATTGTCTATTTCAAGCATAACCCTAGATTTACATGGTACAGTGTTTGAGTGTGTGGTTAGTATCACACTGCCAAATGGAGGAGATATCACAAGTAGTGCTTCATTTACTTTAAATTCAGAAGAAATACGTAAGTTCTTGAATACTCAGTTTGATCTTAACATTTATAACAATATTCAATTACAGTTTCTGGCCCTGTCCTATACTTGATGTTGAATTCCCTCAACGATAGTTCAGTAAACATATCATGGACCAGGCCTTCTAGTCCTAATGGAATTCTCACTGGTTATAATATTTTAATAAGAAGACACCCTGAAAATACATCAATTTTCAATCAAAACATCTCTTCAGGAGCCGAGCTAACTTTAACTGCTACAAATCTAGGTTCGTTTGTCATCCTTTATTCTTGTACATTTTTTTGTTAATCTATATTGTATAGCTGCTGGAATTCCTTACAATATTTTCATATCAGCAATAAATTCAAATGGTCTTGGACAATCAGAAGGTGTAATACTTTTTACAAGACAATTAAGTAAGTAACATTGTTCTGCTCAACTCAAATTGTGTAAACTTGAGGATTGCTAATTGTAGATTTCGGAAAAAATCAATGAAGCTTTGATAGCAGTATGGCATATTGTAATGCTTCACTATGCCAAAATTGCTTATTTTCAACCACCTTTTAAAACAAAATTAACAAAATTACGCTGTGTAACTTGGAATTACTGATTCCTTAATTTGTTCTTGGTTGTAGTTACTTTCTTTATTTATGGTTAATTAACACATAACCGTCCATGAAGTTAATGTCTTATAAAGTTCATCAAAAGTCTTCATTTTCTTTCTGTTTACATTATGTGTATTAGTGATATTCCACAATATGCATTTATGAGCTCAGTAATACTTGAAATAGAATGCTAAGTATGCATACATATCCAGGGACAAATTTACAGGAGGTGGGCTTGACTAGTGTCATAACAGCCCCCCTTTTTTTCAGAATGAGCCTTTTTTGTTTAGCTATTTTATTTCTTACCATCCAATGGGAGAAAAAGTATAAGTGCAATAACTTCATTGTATTTGTTGATTTTCCTCACCATTGTTATTCCTATTCCTCTTCATTGTTCTACATCTTGCAGTAATTGCATTCTATTGAATCGTGCAGTTTTATTCTGAGTCAGGAATTTTACAATTAAAACTATTTTTAGCCATTCATTAATATCTTTTCTTTTGTTGTTTCTTAATTTAATATATTTCTCTTCATTACAATTGTAACTATCTTTGCATTATTAGAAAGTAAGTTAGAAAGCTGGAATGTCTTAGTTGTTGTTTGGGACTATCCAGCAAGTTGAAGACTTGATCCAGGCATAATCTGTTGGCGCACTCTACAATAAACAGAAGCAAAAGGGGCACAGTGAAGACCCACTAGCAAGTATGGTAATATCAGAGTTCCAGTAAGAACAATAAACTCAATGACCTGACTCATTCGGAAGATGTCTATACAAGAGAATACAGAGATCGTAAATCTCTCCTCTGTCACCAGCTGATTATCCTCTGAATATGGATTGTCTACTAGCTAAGAGACAAACCCGATATTTAATATTACCAAGTAGGTAGAATAAGATTGAGTGATCATCATGTAGTATGAACTGTAAGAGATAAAACTGGAAACTCAGGTGAATGACAGCGTTCTAGGTAATACATACAAACAGAAGTGAAAGATTAACGATGCTCAAGGATGATCAAACGTACATGAAAATAAAAATAAAAGAACAAGCGTAAATAATGTTAAAAATGAAATATAAAGTAATGCTCAAATTTTCAGTCAATAAAATTTTATTTTTTTCTTCCTGATCAACTGACCTATTCACTCATTTCATATATTAAGCCAAAAATACCTTAAATTTTAGTTTTTATTAGTTCATTTTTTCTTCCTGATTTTAGCAGTTCACCATTGTAGTTCTGGACAGACACATTATAATGCTAATTATTGTATTAATAATGAATATAATCTTGCAGGAGCATTTTCCAAATGTATCTATATTTCACCCCTACATAAATGAGCTCCCTCTTTAATTTTTTTTAGATATGCCCCTGATATCTGTCAAATTACATCGATCAGCATTGTTTGAATTATATATTCAGTCGTGTTGAGAATGTAGCATTCACTTATGTGGTAATTCTTGGACATATGAACTAGAAAAATAACTATTTTGTATTAATACAACTGGTCTTAACTGTGCACAATGAAAATTAATTTTATCATTGGAATCCCAAAGTTGACTGTTCTGAATTAAATTGTGAAACTTTACAGTGCCACAACTTAAAATATTTTAAGTGATATAGATTTGAGATATGCACTAATTAAGTTCCCAACTGTATCATGTTTCTAGCCCCTCTAGTATCACCGATGAATACTAGGGTAACAAGAACTACATCAACTGCTATGACAGTGTCTTGGACAAAACTAAAACTCCATGAAGCTCGTGGATTTATTAGCAACTACACAGTGGAATATTATCCTGTATTACCATCTAGAACGAGACTGATGAGTTATCTATTGTCAATATCTGTCGGTAGTGATGCTGACAGTGTTAATATTGATGATCTCGAGAAGGGCTTTACGTATGAGGTGCAGGTGTTTGCTTCAACTGAGGCTGGTGAAGGGAAAAAAAGTGCTTCGATTTCTGTTCAACACATAATAGGTAATATTATAGCTAAAATCTGACTAAGTATTTAAAATTTTGTACATGTTTTCCACTTTCATGAAATTTTTGTGATGCCTAATATAAACAAATATTTCTCGAATTTAACATTCAATAATAAATTTGACTATTTGAAACCATATCAAAATAAGAGTTATGCTGTTGTCTAAGTTAATAATAAAAGTGAGATCAATAAAAGCTGTTAGGTAGTTTAGTATAGCAAAGTGATTTTAATGTGGACTTTTGTAATGTTTGTGCTATTCATTTTATTCTATACTAACCCATATTAGTTTAGTAATAAAGATTGACATAAGTTGTATATTAAAGAGACTGATTTTATATGTAATAGTTAGAGCATATGCGCTTAGGTACTGGTGGATTTAGTGCACTGAAGCCCAAGGGCCGTAGGCCCGAGGGCTTTGTGCACTAAATCCACCAGTACCTGAGCGCATGCTCTAACTATTTTAGAACCCGTTTACCCAAAGCCGGCCCAGTTTCCACTAGCAACTTGGTTTATCAGCATTTTCGCACAAATATGGCGAGAATTTCCAGTGAATTTCCGGCCCAAAATTAAAATTCAATTAAAATTCAATTGAAGCACACCTGGCAGGTTTACATTAGCATTGTAGTAGCTGCCAGCTGTTATCTCCAGATCTAACTCTACCCTGGGCTGGGCTGCTCTGCTCTGTGGTAAACAGTTAAGCAGCTAGCTATGGTAAATTTCTGCAGTATGAGCGTCAGCAGGAGAGTTGTCCAACTAGGGCTGGTCCCGTATAGGTCGGATATGAGAGGGTAGTAGACCCTCACATATCATATCCAGGCCTCACACAGCTTTATCCGGCCTATTCTATTAAACTAAAACTCAAAAATAGCAATACCCCAAGGGTGGTTAGTATGCACAGTTTATATACCTAAAGGCAAAAAATAGTGCACACTTACCAAGTTAGTACACCTAGTAACAATATAGCAACAACGGGTTCTAAAGCCAATAATTACACATGTATGTCTCTCTAGTTTCACATAAAGGTTATTTTAACGCGTATATTACTTTCATATTAACTTCTCAAGGACGGTTTTTCTTATTTGTATAATAGCATAACATATTGTCTTTAAATTTAGCAATAAATAGCTATTACTTAAAAGACAATTACATCTTTACTTGTAGTAGTGTTAGTGCAGCATTAATATGTATGTATTTATATGCCTTCAGATAATTCAATGCAAACTGAAGTTACAGAGCAACTATGCCAATGTCCAAGAAACTCTGAGGGAAGTAATACATCATTTGTAGCTGCAACAGTGATATCTGCCACTTCAGTACTTGCCATATCTACACTTTTATTGGTTATATTTCTGCTAGTTTTAAAAATAAACAGGTCAGTAAATGCTATAATAATATTACTGTTTAAATCGTTTTTATTATGTACAGAAATAAGTCTTCTACTTCCTCCATTCATGATGACAAAAATGCAAACAAGTATTCAGAGTATGAAGTTATTGACCACTCAAATATCTCAGGCAAATCCATGAAGAATTCTAATACAGAGAACATTAACATGGTTAGCTGTTCTGCTTATGGTGAAATACAGCACAACATGCAAGATGAAAGTGAAAAGTGAATATGACACTGTACAAGTACATTACTAACATTGTAACAACCTAAAGAGTAAAAATATTTCATTTTTTTAGAATGATGAAAAATTTCATGAAGTGTGTATACTCCTAGCTTGGTAGTTATGTATTTGTATTAACTGCTCACTATTACAATTGTGAAATTCTGAAAATCATAAAAGAATTATAGTTAGATTACATGCATTCTATATTGTATCTACTTGAGTTTTCTTTGGAAATTATACTAATTTTTTGTTATTATGCTATGCTAGTAATGCTCATCATTTCAGTAATTATGTCCTTGAAACCGGTGCTCACATTATAAAAATCCCTGTACACATAACTAACCTGAATCCTGATGTGGTCATTGATATGTGAGTTGCTGATCTCTGGCAACAGAGCTGGGTCTTACAGAAAGTGATATTGGAATCTTCAAATGGAATTGCCAACATGGAAGGTATTTAGTAATTTCAAAAATTAATATAAGAAATTCCAAATCCTGTTTCTGTAAGACTACATCAAATTGTCATTGTAACAGTACAAAATAAATAATTAAATTTTATTTGACCAAAACCTACAATTACATTAATTATACTAGTATTGGTGAAATCACTTACAAAATTATGCCAGCATAATTTGCCAACCCCAATAGCCTGTAGCTTTCCATGCCTAAGAAAACTTGTGGTGGGAAGTGCTGAATAAGCTGTCTAAATACGCAACACTTGAATACCATAATCAGCACAATAAAAACATTCCTTGTTATTACTATGAAATACGAAACTATTACCTTATCTGTATTGTAATAGCATGTCCCAAAATATATGGTCTAATTTAGTTCAGATCCCAGATGAGAACAGTTTGAGACCAAGGCAGTAGTATACGAATGGGGTGCTACATCAATGAATAATAATAACAATGATCATGAGAAAGGAGTAAAATATTTACATTGCTGAGGTACCTGTGAACAAAAAGTACAACTCAACTTTGAGTCAGAAAAATCTTGCAATACTTATGTATCTTGTAATACTTATGTATATTGACATAAGTATTACAAGATTTTTCTGACTCACAGTTCGATTACTGCGTGTCATAGATTGAGGACGTCAGCTAAAGTCGTCTGGGCTGAATTCTCGGGAATATACCGTTTGCCGTTTAATCCCTTTACCAATCATTGTTATGCCGTCGTTACTTAAAAGAGGGTGTGTCACGTAACTGTGAACTGTCGCGAGAAGGAGAGCAAGATGGCTGGCGTATTGATTGTCGCCGTTTTCGTCGCTAATCTATTCCTTTTAGACCAAGTAAAGGGACAAAGTAAGTTTGTATGAATTGTGGGTTGCTGGTTTAACTAGCTAGCTGGGAGTTGGGACTGCTAGGCCAGAGAAGGCCTCTCCACTTTGTGTCCACTTTCACTCAATCATCAACCAGAGTGATTTAAAAGCTTTAGGAGAAAAATTTAAACTGCTAGCTAACCATTATTGTTTGGATAATATTCAGGGAGTAAGTCATAGTGCTTTATTGTTTGAGTTAGCTAAGTCTCCAGGTATATTTGGGGAATAATCATGCAATAGCATTTTGACTTATAGTTTTCCATTATTATATATAATAGTATTATTATAATAGTACTTCCTCACATACACCATACCTGTTGTTTTCTTTTCAAACCTTTAAATCGTGCACTGTCTATTTGAGGCTGCATTGTCGTTCACCAGTATTCAAGCTAAGAGCAATTATTATGTTGTACATATAGCATGGATTGGGCAGTGTTAGCAGTTGAAAATGGAAAGAAGTTAAATATTTTAGCGGTAGCTAGTTTAGCTAAACTGTTAGTGACTCATCCATCATCAATCACACATTAATCCTCCACTTACTCATCCATCCAAGGATCTATGTCAGCAAAGTTGGATCAGTTAAACAAGCAGCTTAGAGTAGTGTGATTTGTGATTCAGTCAATTTCTGGTATCATAGCAGTATTTATAAACGTATATCATGGGAATTAGAAATATAAAGAGTTGGTATTTTAAAATAACCTTGGTGGTGATCATCAATATTTATTATTAATATTTGGGGGGGAGGGGGGGAGTAGGGAATGTGTGTGGTATTTGAGGGTATGTACTAGTTAATTCAAGCTGATAAATTTTGCATGGTTTATTCAAGGGTGAATTTTATTTGAGGGGTGAAGTATTTGAGGGGATACGATACATATGTATATGTAATGAAGTCGGAGCGTAGCATACTTACAAGTGCATTTGTTTAAGCATTATTAATTCCATAGCATGCAGCTGAATACATTGTGAATACAGAAGTATAAAAAATAATTTTATGATTGAAGGAGAAAAAGGAAGGAAGTGTGGGGTAGGATCACGCTGCCACCAGGGAGATTGAGCACGGAGCAAACTAATGGAAGCATGTGAGATATACTTGAAGACTAATCGCCCAGAAGTCCCCCAGGTTGGCAGTACTAGACAGGCCGTAGAGCGGATATCGAGCTTCTTATGTCTATCTCCACCAAACTGTGCTCAGCCAGGGTTTAAATAACTGAGCCGGTGTGTGTGTGGTATGACATAAAGACTAGCATGAAAAGACTACAACATTATGAATGAAAGTGTTAATTATTTAGTTCTTTCAATCCTTCAGAATTTCTCGGGGCTACTCTATTGTTCATTGAAGGTGTAAGGCTCCTCACTGTTTCCACATCAAGCATGTCTAAATTTGATACCTAAAAGCAATCTTTAAAAACCTTGTTCAAACTATAAACCTAAAATAGGCATTTACAAAAAAATTAGAATCAAATAGCTAAAGGATAATTATACATAACATAGCTTCCTTTCTGCTCTCTACTGTTCACTCAATTATACTAATAATATTTGGACTTTGTTTTCAATATTATTGCCCTTGTTTTATGGTTCAATAGATTAACATGCAAGCATTCCAAAGCACAACACAATTAGGAATGCAAAAATTAGCTAATTGTAAGTATAAGTAGACATATAGTATATAAGGCGCGGAGGCGTTTCTCACATGAACACTTTTAAACCACCACTAATCATTTGCCCTTGGAGCCCCGTCACACCAAAATATCTTCCTACTACATATATTATATATATAATTATACGTGGACTTATTTGTGGCATAATAGTGATAGAAAGCCATAGAAGCATTAACCATTCAAAATATATTTCATGTAGGTGAGCCATGAAAATCGACAGCATTAACAGTGTAAATGGAATATTTTAACAGAGTTAGGTTCTTTCTTATCTAACTCTGTTCCTTTCTGTACATTTTTGTATATTTATTTTTATAAAAATAATATCTATATTAAGATGTACTACAGTCATATGAGTTTTAATACAATAGAAAAAAGAAATGCCATATTTATAACTACTATTCAGCTCTACAGTTTCCCACATTGAGTTTATTGAGTTCCCAACAAAGTGTTTAGTGTAGAGTTTAGAGAAGTTAAAGTATGTTTAACTTATTGATTTGCTGATGTTGAACTGCACCATCTAACCCATTCATCTGCACAATCGCCTACGTGCTCAAGGTGAATGCAATGTAGGGGGAAATTTTTTCCCCTCAGAATATATTAAAGCTTCGATACCGCATCCAGAAAATGGCTAATGTATTGTTCTATTGCTTATATTTTCAGAAAAGAGAAGCTACTATGTAGCTAAGATAGTGGGGCTACAAATAAACTTGGCATTGGTGTGAACAAAATGGCGGGCATAAAATATACATATTTATTTTCAAAATACATAATAGTTATGGCTACATTTACATCCTAAAAACTAAAATTAATAATCTTATCATTTGAATATCCCTAATATTTAGCTCCATCGACTGGTTTATTTTTCATATTAAATGATGAAATTTATTTTCCTGGAGCATCTGTTCTTCTCAGTGACATTGGGAGTGAATCAGAAGGCCGTGGTGCTGGATCTACATTGAGATGTATCACTACAAATGTCAACATTGGTTGCTGTAGAGGAAATGATAATATTACTAATCCTGTTCGATTTGGAGGGTGTATTGGAGAATGGCTATATCCTGATAGTTCTACAGTTCCTCGTCCGACTGATGCATTAGATTTTAGCAGGAGGGGGTATTTACAGGAAGTGCGTCTGACTGTAGAGCCTGGTAAATCTGCAGGATGACCAGGAACGTACACATGTACTGTCCCAGACGGTGTTACAGGAGAAGATATAACTGCCACGGTTTTGCAAGTTTCAAGTAAGTACTAGTAAAGTCAGTATATATCTGTCTAAAGCATAACGGTGGTATACACATAATTTCTTGTTCTTGTTTTTGCATTTCTGTATTTTATGTGCCAAAACTCAAGGAAACAAATACTAAATATTTAAGTTTTAGTGTCTGGGACTCTACGCAGACAGAGTGACAATTAGAACTTACTGACACTCACCTAAATGTATCTTACCTGTTCAATCCTTTTAATGTTCTGTAATGTTCATGTATCCTTGTTGTATGATTTCCCAAACCTATTGAGTTGCAATTAGTAGGAGTTCACACTTTAGGCAAGCTTAGACAAGGCTGCAAGCCAACGCCAGCGGCTGCGTCTTGCATACTGCCAGCACCAGCGGGGTCATACAGTCTGGTCCTTCAATATTAAGGGATGTGGGCATGTCCATCACTTGGCCTGTTCATTTAGTATGTGATTTTTTTCCTGCTATAGCGTGCTCCATAATATTGCATTTTTTTTGGTTTTGAGAGAATAATTTGAAGCTGTAATTTCTTTAAAGTTTGAGTTCAACTGTAATACAAACACATGTATGACTGAGCCTAATCTTAATAGTATTGAAACTGTTAGAAAATCCTAAATTGGGCTGGCAGGTTCAGGGTAGCTGATACGGTCATGGCCATACACCACCGTTTTTACACAGATGAGTATTACTATAGTAATAGACCTTAAAAGTACTGCACCTGTAGACTTGTATCTAGATCATTCTTTTATAGATTCTTTGTAGCGTGTGCATAGGTAAGAAATTAGCTTTAGACCGATTAGTTTTCCTAGGTATTCGTATGAAAACATTTACGAACAAAAATTGATCTAGGATTGTCTATAATAGGTATGATAGGGTATGTTATTTCTCACAATGCTTTTTTTGTTCTTTATACTGTGTTGTTGCTGTTTTGTGCTTCAGGAGTATTGTCAAATAGTTGTATCAGACTATTATTACATAATTTTGGACTATTGTTTCCAAAAAAAAAAAACCAACACTATAATTAAAAATACATGAATAGGATGTGGCCCACACTACTGTTAATAAACTGGCTCCGGGTCAGCAGAGAATAAACTAATTTAGAATGTACAACTAAGTTTGACAATAAGCATAACTTGAGTAAGCAAACTACATCCAAATTTATAAACTTGAGTTAAGGGACGGAAAGAAGACGTTGAAATCTACCACAAACACTTAAACCATCAGTCTGAATTGTCCATGAATGTAATAACTAAACTATCTTTATATTCTTAATTATACTCAAGTAGAACTATATTAATTTCATTATTTCAAAATCATTAATTCAGGGATCAAGGGATATCTCTTACATCATGTTTAACTGTATGATAACTTCCATGACTTCATGAAACCATGCCAACCACATTACTTTTGTAAACTACAGCACATTTATGGGCAGAAACAATAGTTTGACAAATACAAATGCATAATTTAATAATCATAAGAGTAAATGAACAAGATAATGATGCAAATTCTAATATCTAGCTGTTGAGCTCTTGATGATTACTAACTACACTTGTAAGTTATATGACATATATACGGAAAATTCCTGATTCATGAAGGGACTGATCTGATGTAGTTAAAGTGGAAGTGTATGTAGTTTATAGATGTTGTTGTATGCATTAAGAAGCCATTTTCATATGCTAAACAACAACATTGCTCACTTATAATTGCAGCTGAAGCCAACTATTAAGTCAGTATAATGATCAACATGCCTATTTAAAGCTGATATTGAGATTTAATTAAAGTTTGGTTTATGATGCTTTACAAACAAAGCAATATTGAAGTAAAATAATTAGGTAATGTAGTGTCCTTAATACTTAATTAAGCATAGAATACATTAGCTACTCATGTGCAGAAATTACTTGTTGTCATTGATATTAGGTAGCCAAGTAGCTTAAAAATACTTTTGTTATGCTGTATAAAAATAATATTGTTTTTAAATTATAACAAACTTCCATTAAACAACTTAAGTACAAGCCAAAACATTCCGACATACGTATTTACAATTTTCATAGCCTTGTAATCATTTCGTTAACATCCTATGATTATAATCATTAGTGCATTATAAAGATGTTTACACTAGGTTTGTGATTCACGTATGATATGTGCAAATAAATACACTTTGCTTTCTGTGTGATGTGCTTTAGTGGTAGTATCTCTTACTCCTGAGAGTCCAGCAGGAATAGCTGGTAATAGTCGGACTATGCAGTGCACAGCAACATTGTCAGTACAGAGTACTCCTAGCTTCACCTGGATGCCATCAACTGGCAATGCTCAAACAACAACAACATCAAGTACAACTATGTATATGTATAGTCAAGATTATTCACTGGGAGGATTACGTGAATCTCAGGATAATAGTGATATTACTTGTCGTGTTACATTAGGAATGCTTTCAGTAGTAGCTTCTGTTACTCTATCAGTATCTGGTAAGTGGTCACTCATTATCTGCATGTACGTATAGACTTAACAAACAATTTGATCGTTCTTCTAGTTCCCAATGTAGCAGTAAGTATAATGGAGTCTAATGGTCCACCTACTGCCTTAAGAAGTTACACTCTCACTTGTAATATTGGACAACTTCCAAATTCTTTGAATCTCAATAATCCATCCTACGCTTGGTTCAGAAACAACTCACAAGTTATGTCTAGTCTAAGTCTAACTTTAAGTCAAAATCAGATTCAATTCACTTCATTATCTCCATCTGAAAATTATTCATTGTACCAGTGTCAATACATGGCCACTTCTGAATATGTGAACAACAACATGTATGTTAGAAGAAGTGCAGCACTTAAACTGATGATTACAAGTAAGCTAAAGCATTTATTTAACAAATGCATGTGGTATAAACAAGTTGCAGTTCATAAAATGAAATGACTTATGTCAATGAAATAGAGTAGTCGTAATAAAATTTACTTACAATTGTTTTTTTTATTTTATTCAAATTTGGTTGTTTTTATAACTTTTATGCACTCAGAGACATAAGTATAGTTTTCCATATAACTAGTGATGTGCTTGAGCACAAATGGCGAGCGAGCCTAAAGACTATACTATTGTTATATGAATGATTTTGACTTCTAACACTGAAGTTACTGAATATAAGGTCCAGTTTTTAAATCTCGCATACACGGTAAAGGGATTCAATGCCATAGTAACAACTCTCTGCAACTGCTTGAATTGAAGGAAAAAACAACAACAACAAAACAATACACGTTATTTAAAAGTTTTCTTTGTGATATTCTTTAGCTAAGTAGTGGTTGTAACACACAACAATGCTTTGACACAACTGGACATGCACCTACACAGACTTACCTTCGCAGTAGTCTAGTGGACAATGTATTTTCAGGTAAATACTGTGCGCACGGCTTATAACCATGACAAAGAGTGCATTGACTTACCACCGCCACTAACTCGAATAGAAATGGAAGTCCCTTAAGTACCGGTGTCGTAGGATTTGGTGACCCCACTTTCCGGTGACCCACGGGTCACCAAGTCCTAGTATTTGATGACCCCTGGTCACCGTGTACTAGTATTAGGTGACCCCTGGGGCCACCAAGTCCTAGGTTTTAGTGACCCTCTCTAGGATTAGGTGACCCAGTCTTCTCCACTCATTTATTGTGAAATTTGCAGTGGCTAGCAAGCTATTAAGTCTTGGATAGGCAAGTTAGCTGCTACTTGATTCCTAGCAAGTTTATTAACTTGGATTGGCAAGCTTGATGTTCATATGTTTTTAGCAGGAGTTTACTATTTACTCCTTGGATTGCCATGTTGGTATATATGCAATTATCACAGAGATAGTTTTTATACTGTATGTTTTAGCAGAACTCTTATGCATAAGTATCACAGAATGGATTTTATTATACCATCAAGTATCATAAGTGAAATTATCTACAATGTCCACTCTCTACGCAATATTTGCAGAGCCACTTTGCCGTAGTCTTTGCATTCACACATCGAATGTGATACCACTCTTCGCATTCTTCACATTCAACCATATCACCATAAGTTTCTGGCATCTTACAGTGACAATATACTTCAAGCTGAAAGTATGGAAAGTATGTGGGATACGACGTCCTTTAGTGGATAACGTAGGAAAAGGAAGCATTTTTTTCCTCCAAAAACAACTATTTAAGTGAGACCGCATCTTCTCTTGATCAAAATCAATGTCTTCAATGTTATCACCCCGGAGAAGATGTACAGCAAAAGCAATGGCAAATATACCGCAATCACTTCTACCTGACTGCTGCTGTACCCTTGGAATCCGCAGTGATAATGTTTCACATCCAATATCTTCTTGACTATCCAAATACTTTCGGTATATTTGAGCCAGTTGATGAGTAAATGAAGGAGTTAATTTATGTGAATATTTACTCTTCACCAATAGTAGTGGATAATACCCAGTGGTCACCATTGATATAATGGAACTGAAGTGACTCACAGTCACTATCAACTGGAGTGAACCCATTTATTTGGGAAAATAAAGTGCTTTGAAAACCCTGAATGTTGGGATAATCTCTTTGAAGGAGTTCTTGAGCCAAGTGAACATGTTCATCAGTTAACCAACCTCCAGATTTCAGAGTTTCCCTCATATGTGCTGTATACCTTCGAATCTAGAATGAATTAAAATATGTAATATATTTTAGAAACTCACAATTGCCAATTGTAAACAACAGACTTGAGAAAGATTTCCTATACCTGAGTATAAACTCAAACTGTATTCACAACTAATAAAAAAATGTGCTTCTAGTCATTATATACAGTACATAAAGAGATAGGGTAAGCGCTGGAGTAATGTGCAAATATTTGGAGAAGTGCTTAGCTAAGCATGAGCATTGTAAGTGCTTTTTTAATCCAATTCTTCAAAACACCTTCGCACACTTGAAAAAGAAATGTAAATGTTTACAAAGACAAGTGGTTGCCCAATATCTGTTATAATTTGCTCAATAATTATGACAATGTATTAATATAGGTGAAGTTATTACCTTAATATCTTTAGTAGGTTTCGTCAAAAGTGATCTTGGTACTCTCGATTCTGTTACACATAGTGCTTCAGATTCTTCAACAATATTACTACCATACTCATCATCAACTATTGCTTGCAGATCTACATCAAGCTGGATATCCTGAACGCTTCGTCCTGGTTTTCCATGGAGACTTCTTCAAGTTGAAAGTTCTCTTCTTGTTTTGCAAAATCCTCCGAGCAAGCTGCTTGATAATCATCGTCATGACATACTCTTTTACCAGATTGAGTTGAAGCATCTTTGTAAAACTTTAGCTGATCAACATTAATATGGTTTGCCATTATAGATTGAGTTTTTTGGTTTCGCAACTGTGCAAGTATATCCTTCAAATCAACAATCTCATATGGACCCAACCATTTAGGAACCATTTTATCTCCTTTCCTGCTGTCACGCCTTGAATTACGTAACAGTACACTTGATCCAATTTCATATTCCTAAATAATAAAAATGGTAAATATACTTAGCAATTGCAAAAGGAAAAGAAAACGTAACCTCTCCAATTTTCTCTTCTTATTATAATCTTTCTTGTATCTCTCTTGAGCTGAAAGAACATTGTTTTTTGCTTTTCTAAACATTACTTCTTTAACCTTCAAAATAGCATTCATTTTTCCTTCTATAGTATTAGTTTGATAAAAATTCTAAAAATATGCATGATTTAAATATTTACCAAGTAAAATTCGAGCTAGAGTCACCAAATCCCAGAGGGGTCACTGAATCTAAATGACTGAGTGACCCTAGGATACAAGTACTAATATCATCAAATCAATAGTCACATTGGGGTGTGAGGAATGAAATAATGTTTATGCATATCAAATTACACAAATATACATGACAACTATACCTGGTACCAGATTTCAGGTTCCACAGGTATAGGATGAAGTGGAGCCGAAGATTTAGAAAATTTGTCATTCACCATTTGACAGACATCAAAGGTTTCTACAAAACATTTTATATCACCCGTCATGTTTGGTTTCCAATAAAAATCCAGTTTCAATACCTGAAGTGGCAGGAAGATGCCATTCCTAGTTCTACTTCTGCTGTATTGGAAATAGCCAACCTGGTTCAAAAAGTGCAAATAAGCACTGGTAACAGACTAATTGTTGTCATGTGCAAGTGAGTCCGACAAAGAAAAGCATTACTTATAGTAATTAGTTCCTATTATCAAATAATTAATAATCAAAGGTGTATTTGTAATTGGAGTTAATTGTTCACAATTTTTTTCTGTTGTTTGTGTCAACCTCTCAGTAATTCTATATTAGTTTGCCATATAGATCCTTACCTAATTGCTCCACATGGAATGGTCTTGTTAGTCTAATGCACCCGTTTGGTATCTTTCCCCACGATTCCAGGGGAAAGTATAAAATGTGTATTTCTTATGTGAAGTTTAATTGTGCGTGGGTGGCTATAAATTTGTGTACAAATATTTTTAGCCATTCTCACCACTGCAATTAGATGTATGAGCTCCGAACTGAAAAATGTCCTGGAAAAAAATGGAAAGTTCCAGTCTGTTTAGAAAGACAATAATTTATGTCACTGATGATTCACTCAATTTGCCTTTCAGAAATTGTAAGCTTGAATGACGTCTTTGTTTGTTACTGTTCCCACAATCTTTTCAAAAAACACTATGCTATATTTTTCTTCTAACTGTTCCTAATGTTATCTCTGCAGCAATAGCAGCACACTGCTGGCATAGCCTCAGCTATAACATCCATGCTACATTCCAACTCGCAAAACTTTAAGGCAGGACGATAAGAGAAACCACAAGGTTTAATTGCATTCCACTATTATCAAATGGGTCTGTTGGAGTCACCAGTGGTTGTGAATGGCCTTAGCTCTTGTTCAGAAATTTTTTTTTGGTAAGATAATAATATTAGTATAATACTATATCAGTGGCTCAAAATAATACTTGGTCTCCAGTTCAATAGGAAAGTTGGTGGATTACTTCTTATGCCAGTCAAACTTACAAATGTGCTGATCACAAATACAAATTGTATTTCAACACAATAGCAATTAGCAATAAAGGAACTGTAAATAGACTACTACTAACTGTTAGTATTCCTTCTGTTGTTTATCAGTGGTTATATCAATTAACTTCTTAATACCAGCTAGGCACTTAATTTTATATTAATTCCAAGCAGTTGTTATTGTATTCTGTGACCATTAACATCCAATGTACATAAAAGAGCACTAATAGGTATGTTTACTTTAAAACACTTTGTAGAATACTCTGCAGATGCATACCTACATCATTACCTGAGTGTGTAAAAATACATAGTCGACCAAAGAAATAAAATTGGGGACTTGAGGTTTTGACATCAAACAACTTATTTATAATGGTCATGAAAGGGTTGTTATTAATGGTTATGTCTAATGACTACGTGATGTTATTAACACTAACAACATAAATTAATTTACCAGACACATTGTCAACAACAAGTATTCATTATTTTAATCTTTTTTTACACATTTAATGTCTTTATTACTTTGAATGAGTAATAGTACCTACGGTGTTATTTCATGTTAAATCATGATATTTTCAATATTACTCATTATTAGATTAGATTTTGATGAACCTTGACAGGATAAATGCAATAATAATAATACGCATGTGTGACAGTAACTACGATCGACGACTACCGACGGTGTGTGTGTATTCATGAATAATTCGTGAGCTTGTACGGTTTGGTAAAGTGTCGCACATTCAGTAGAAGCGGTTAATTCTAAAAAGCGTGCAATTCACGACGGAAGGCGAGTGGGTTTCAGGAGGCTAAAGTACGGAAGAGAAGGTGAAAAGCGATTAATCGTGTCTAAGAAGCGTGTGGAATCGGTGAGGTAAGGCGGCGTACATTTGAAATGAAAGGGAAGAGAAGGCAAAAAGGCGAGTGATTAATTGTAACTAAAACGCGGGAAGAATCGAGGAATAGAGGCAGGGTTTAGTTTCCAAAAGGAAGGCGAAAGAAGTTCAAATAGAAGATAAAAGTTTCTCAAAGTAAGACAGAAATTCAGAAGCAGGATAGATAGGTAAAAGGCGTTTAAAAGCGAGTGGAATCGGGAAGTAAGGCGGCGTAAGTTTAAAATGAAAGGAAGAGAAGGCAATAAGGTGGGCGATTAATTGTAGCTAAAAAGTAGGTGGAATCAACGAGATAATAGCTATAATATTTAGGTACTAGTAATCAATTGAATGTCATTAGTCTTTTCCAAGGTTTCATCTAACATGATATAACTTCAAAAAAAATTGTTCGTCACGATCACTGTATTAGCTATTAGAAATTGGCAAGTATTGTAATGTTGTCTGTGATTAAGATTATAGTTTATGTCAAATTCAATATGTAGTGATGGAGTTGGTAGGAGTGGCACGTTCATCACAATACATGCTCAGATGGAGAGGATGAAGTCTGAGGGAGTTATTGATGTCTTTCAATTTATAAAGTCTGTTCGCTTCCAGAGAGCTGGTCTAGTAGCAAATGAAGTAAGAATATGTTTGATAATGAATACGAATACATTATTTTATTCAACAAATAATTTATTTTAATAAACTGTAGTTATTTATTCTATTTAAAACTGTTATGATGCTGATTATAACTCCATATCATGGTATAAGTAAGTACCATTCCAATGTGAATACGTTCAAGTTCATATTGTACACATAAATTTGAATACAAAAATTTGTTTTGTACATCGGCCTATTGTAGCTATATTCTTTATAACATTATTATGTTTCAACCTGCCCATTTAAATAGTCTAATTATGATTGTATTTAAATAGTCATAATGATTATGTTAACATTGTTAGGAAGAAGTAGAATTAGCTACCAACAACTAGAGTTTAAAGTCGTTAATAAATCACATACAAATTTGTGATCAATGGCAGGCCCTCTAAATCAGAAATGAGAATAAAATAACTAATACATAAAAACGAATTCGCGTAACCTTTTGCAGAAGACGAATAATTCCTTTTGTTATTTGAATAGTGTAGTGTTTTTATCTACTTTATTTCAAAACTACTCATTGGAGTCACTATTAAATATTGTATTGCAACTGTAAGCCACACAACTAACAATAATATACCACTATACATAAACTTAGTATCTCACATAATTAATATGTATATCTTATACCCTTGTAAATTATTTTAAAGCTTTGTTATTCTTATAGGAACAGTATGAGTTCTGTTATCAAGTACTGGCAGACTTCCTGGATGGATTTGATACATATGCCAACTTTAAAGAAATTATATAATTTGCTAGCTAGTAACTAGCCTGGAAATAAAACAACATCATATTACATTAGAATTTTGTGTGACCTTTGCTTTAATTTCAATCCAGTATTAGTTTAGTTTGATGATTTGCTTTTACTTGTTTAATTTACATAATTGAACTGGTAACAAAATGAATTAATATAACTATATTAATTTCATGATTTAATTTGATACACACACAAAAAAGGCTAAGATATAGCTAGCTGGCTAATACCAAATCCCTGTGAGTGCCAAGTTGTAGAGTGAAAATGTTGTAATGAGTATTTTCTGAGGCTTTAGATGTCTCCTTCAGGTTTCACTTGCATAAAGTCAGCTGCATGACTATTTCAGAATTACAATTAATCAAATACCTGTTCTTTTTCTGAAGGTAATAATTTAAGCAAATTGTAAATAATATAATTAATTGGTTTTCAATCTGATATAAATTTTACATAACTATTTTTTTAAGGGTTTCATCAAAATTTTAAGCATTAGTGACTGATAGAATTGCAGTAAATCTGCTAATACAAATTGAGCTTTTTAAAATCATTGAGAAAATGAGATTTTTTGTATTTCTGTGAGACCTCTATCTCAAAATGCTCTAATGTACTGATACTGCTTGAAAGTGCTTGTTTTACTAAATTGAGGAAACCATTACACTAAAGATTTACTGCATAGTTAGTTTACAGGTCTGTTTTTTTTACATCTTTGGTTTACTGAAGGGTCCAAATGTTGTTAACTATTAAATGCATTTAACTAATTGTTTTAGTTAACTTCTTGCATTATATATTAAGCAAAGTTAGAAAGCTAGGAACTGTTAAGAATAACATGGCTGATGATTAATTGAAGAAGAATCCCTCATAAGCGCCAGCATAGTTTGCATACCACTGCATACAACTGGTGTAGTTTTTTTACTTGATCATTAAGGTCCCAGGTCCTTCCAGAGAAAGACACAATTAGAGGTGACTCCACCTTGCGTTTATAGCTAATGTCCCTCCAACGGCATTGATGAAAATGTAGCTACGTTAAATATTTGTTAGGCTATGTACTGTTGCTAGACATAGGCGGCTCTGTGCATCGTGAACTAATACTGCCTGAAAAGTGTTCATTGACAACCAAAACAAAATCGTAAATTAGTGTATAATGTGTTGAGAACTATTTTGTTTACCTCTACAGCCTTGTAAATTTCTTGTTAACTCTAATTACCAAGATAGTTTACGGATTTTGTTATGGTTGTAAATGGACTCTTTTCACCCTGTGTACCACCCAGTCGGACCGCGCACGTAGCCAGAACTTCACGGTAATCGAGATTTAATTTTTTGCCGCGCGATTGGCGCGTTCATGTGGTTTCCAAACGATCATTTCGTATTATTTTTATATCTTAATGATGATGCAAGATTAAATATCCAAATTTGGTACTGCAGTGCACTTTATATAGGCCTAACTTCCTGCCAAAGCATATGGCCTGGTTTGCCCTGGAATGCTGATAAGAAGCCACCATACCCAAATTTGATTGAGTCATAAAGTCTTTGGACAACTAAATATTATTGCACAAAGTAATTGAAACAGATTTTGTGTCCCACACATAGAAACAAACCAAAAACAAAAACAAAAAACAATCTATGGTATGACGATTTTTATGTAGTACTGCATCACTTGACTTTTCATGGTGCCCAGTTCTCTTCCTTCTAGTCTTCACCAACTCTATGAAGTAAGCATAATACATGTATTTAAAATATTGTAATGTGTGCAAAGTATAAGGCTGAAACAAGACCAAACCTTGTATCTCAGTGGGTGCTTTAGTGATCAGTGTGCAGTCAAAATTGTTGGTGATTCATTACCAGAAAAAGACATTACATACAAGTCCAACGCTAGTGAGGTTGATATGAGGTGCTGGAGACATGCACGGATTACAACAGCCCAACAAATAATATTGATTTACTCGCCAGATACTGACATCTATAACATAGGCCTTTCTATTCTACCAAAGAAATAATTATCCAACTGAATGTCCCAAAGTCTATACTAAACCTGTATCTTCATCTAAACAAACTAGTACAAGCTCTAGAATTGGATCCTGATGTGGCATCATTGCCAAAGAGTGAATTACCAGTATTATTTCAAATGCTCTTCATCTGCTCTGGGTGTGACTATGTGTCATACTTTGCTGGGCTGAAAGCAAATTTTTTCAATTCTTTTTTTCAGCATGCCAAATTTATTAGTGGCCAACATATGGGGAATTTCCTATCAGAACATAAGGAAACTAATAAAAAAAAGAAGGATTTTTATCATTTCAAAGGTTGATAGGTACCCTTTATTTAAAAAAGCATTATGCTGCTATGGCCAGTCGCAAGGATGTACAAACCCCCCAACAGCTGTTCAATTGCCACAGGAAGTCTGCCGATCCCCACAGGGAGTGGTACAATGACATAAGAGCCATAGTAAGTGAAAGGATAACAGATGAGAGAAATAGAATGCCTTCACTTACCGCATTGTGGCGTCATTGGCTGCGTTGCTGTTGGGTAGCACAGATGTGGGCCAATTCATCTGAGGTGGATCTCTATGAGTCACTTCCTTCACCTGAAACCAGTGGCTGGAAAACAAACAAGAAAGGAATTTATGAGTTCGACTGGGAATGTCCCACAGTGCAAAACAATGTTCAAGAAACCATTGATTTTCTTACCAAAGGTTGTTCCTGTAAGAAAGGTTGTGTGTCGGCAAGATGTGGATGCTTTGGAAAGGGAAAGAAATGTGGGCCAGGATGCCAGTGCCTGAACTGCCTGAACACAACAGTCATTCCTTTACAGCCTGATTCCTCCTCTGAAGAGTCAGAATCCATCAGTGAAAGTGACGATGACATTGAAACAGAAACTGTATCAGATTTATTTGATGAATTAAATGATTTTTCAATTGAATTCGAATCCAAACACTATATTTATTTTGGACATTTCAGTTTTGCACCAGCTATGTCACTAAAAATTTTACCAATCTATTCTAGAATAATTACTATTGAGGTTAAAAGTATTAAAACCACTGTCCCACACTTACTTGCAAAAATATAGGCTGATATGTCCATTGAAAGGTGAACAATGTTTTAGGATTAGAGATCATGTCCGACGTGCCAGAACGTCTAGTAACACTAAAACAGCAAATTTGCTGATACTTAAATGGTGGTAATCATAAGCTATAAAATGCCATATTCACAGCATATTTTTCATCTAAAGCAGCAAAACTTCTAGCTCTCAGAGAGACGCTCTGAACCGCATTTTGTGACACCACAAGGTAAGGCGTCGACGGTCAACCAAAAAACAAAATCTTCCGCGAAATTACGCAAACGGTCCGACTGCTCAGGCCCTAAATACTCGCTGCGTGAGACGCTGGACCGTTATAATAAGGCTGTTTCCTTCCCAGCAGCCTCGCAAAGATACTGCGTTATCTCATGGAAAACCCTTTTCCAGTTACGTGTAGGTAAGTATCGCCAGGTTAAATAAGTTAAAAACGCTTTACCATAGAAGTAAAACTCTCGACTGGACGTGGTCGTCTAAACTATTGTTGCGCGCTAGTCTAGTGATATGATTCGTACGTAAGGCCACAGCAGGAAAATTTCCTGTTTCTCATCCGGGAAGTAATAAAAATTTTATGCGGGCGGGCGCTAAAATTACAAAACACAGCTCTATAAACTTTAGTCTGAACTGCACACGGTAATAGACTTCTCACTCAGCGCTCTGGTCCTAGATTGAAGAATACTCCTTGCTGCTATCACTATGGTTCATAATGGTGATTAACGAAGTATTTCGGATGTTATGAAGAAAGGAACCAGAGGCCCTCGTTTTGGTGGGAAGAAGCGAACTGTTACAGAAGCATTTAACCTGTAACTATTGTCTAAACCAATGCTACAAATACCATTTCATTAAACATTATTTTTCACACTTTTCTTGTCTATATCAGTGAGGTTTTGTGTTTTTCTAAGTCAAAAAATAACAAATCAATGCGAAAAATGCCATATAATTTGTATCGTGTTTTTGGGTTGATGTTGGGGTGAAATTGTATGAGGGCGGTGGATGAGAAACAGGAAATTTTCCTACTGTGGCCTAATACGGCTACGCTATTGTGTCTTGATGGACTTGAAGGAAGCTTTCGCTGTCTACCCTGGCTTATGCTTCTGGGTAAGTAGTTTTATGGCTAGCGGTCAGTGGGTTTCTATATTTTAGCTGCACGGGTCACCCAGGTCTTTTTTTTTTCCTGGTGAAGTTGTTTTTCCTGAACAACTTTTTCTAAGCTAATAGCTACTCTATGAATGAATTAATGAATGAATATAGAGAGCAAGTATGGCCTGAATTGTGATAGTGATATTTTGTTGTAGTTTTAGCTATATCTTTATGACAAGGGCTCGTCAGTTTGTTTGTTCCATAGTACTCTAGAAATTTTTCATTTCTTTGTGAGAAAGTGTGGGTGCATGTTGGAATGGTTTCTAGTTACTGAATTATTCTAAAACATGCTCCACCAAAATTATCCTCACTCATAGCTTTACTCATGGCCACCCTAACACCTTTTAGTGTGCACCTGGACAATGATTTAGTTCAATGTTTTAGGCCCATGGTTTCATGTAGGTTATGGGAGCCCTGGGATTTCCACCCTAATTTTTTAACCCCTTCAGAATTTATTTCAATATAAGTTATGAAAAAATTGTAGGAATTTGTAGTAGTTTGTCCAAGTTGTCATGATCATGACTGCACCATTTTCATGTGGCTAAACGTTTTTTGTGACTTTACAAATCTCTCTCTTATTTCTCTCTCCCCCCAGTGAAAATGGTGTATGAATTCCTGTCATTCTAGTTGATAAACTTCAGTGAAATCATTTTACTTATCTGTTTATTCTTCATTGAGCTGTTGTTGAAGGATTTTTCAGATTGCCAATTGCTTAATTATGGTTTAAACAGTTTATTACGTGATTATTCCATTTTATTATGTATCTCTAAGGCAATGTCAGTAAATTGGTCAGTTTCTCTAAGCGCACAAGTGCTAATATCATGGCTTCAGAAGCACAGTGTCGTATTAGCTTGTATAACCATGAGGTTTCGTGCAGAGGTGGTAGGGGCACCCTGAAATCCCCCATCTCCTCCAAGCCTTAGTTCCCCCCAGAATTTTAATTTAGTAAGTAGCCACAATAGCTATAAGCTTGAATTATTATGTGACAAAACACAGGTTAGTATAAGGTATACACTTTTACATAGGCATGTCCATCAAAGCAGTGTGGGTTTCCAAAATGAGTGTGGCTAAGTACACCAGTGTTTCCCACCCCCAGCGCAGATTCCAGTATGACATCCTGATAGCTTAGTCATCATATACTTTTTCTGAAGTAAAAGTATGTTCTTTCCCCAATTTCTAATGTCACTATGAAGCATTTGTGCATTTTTCAGCTGATATTGTGAGAATAGGGAACAAGAATGTCCTTACGTTGGCCAAATGTATTGGCTTCCAGTTCAGATGTGCAGTGATGGGAAGAAAAATGGCCATTTTTCACATGCAGTTCATAGAATAAGACTAGGACAGGTCATAGGAGCCATGACTACCACTAAGGCCATAAGCAACTTGGCATAATTCATATAGTATTGAGGACCATAAGCTCCTTGGAACTGTCGGTCACTCGCACATGTTTGGTGGGCAGCGTTATGTTTCGCTGCCACCAGAATCTCAAGAAGAGGTACAGCCGTAGCTTCACTCTTAATACTTTAATTATTACTCGAGACTGAACGGGACACGTGGTACTACCAGTTATATAGAAAATAGTCTCACGTGACCCAGTCCTACTTACACATTGCACAAATCACCAAATATGGAATTACAACTCAACAGATAATGCACGTGATACGCTTAGTAAACAATAACAACACATAAACGATAATCTTGAATACAATCGTTCTCCATCTCTTTACGCATCTTTTTCTCTCTCTCGGTCTTCACGCATCTCTTTCTCGTTCTCATCTTCCTTCTCTTGAATCATGTGGGCCTTGGCAGGCCCTAGGCCCACAGACAGTTCATTTGTAATTTTTTCAACAGACAATGTTGGTTGTTGTTGTTGTTTTGTTTGTTTGTTAACCCTCAGCGCGCATGCGCGAGAGGGTTGTAGTAGTTGCCCTGCCTGTCTGTCTGTCACGCTCTTATTTTGGAGATTACTGACAATTAACCGTTGATTTAAGGTATGAACTTATTCAGATAGAATATTGAGGACCTTTTATTGTGCTACTTTTTTAAATGTGGGGCTATTGTTGATAAAACGTGAAGACTTTCAGCTCCGCATTGGTACCAGCTGGGTAACGCCCCCTAGTGTCACGTCAAAATGACGTGAGCAAATAATTTCTTGCAGCCCACAGTGTAGTTTGCTTTATGCTCAGGGAAGTTAACAGACGGAGTTGAATGAAGTGAAGTTTCACGTTGAAAATTTATAACAGTGAGTATTTCTGGCTAGTTTAGCTTCTCTTATGAAGACAGCATTTCCATGTACTGTTTTCATTGCTTGAGCTATATTGATGCCCATTAAAATACTCGTAGGTAACAGATTGCTTTGTTCTTTTGGAAGGAGATTATATTGTAATAGCTAGGTAATTTTTAATAGCACTGAGGATTCGCACCTTTGGTGCTTAATTTGTTTTGTTTTTGTTTTGTTTCTTGTGCTTGTTTAAAGCTTATCTGTATATAATTATTTATAACCAGTACACAATGTTTTTTGTATGGTAGTCAAGAGGTAGTGTAGTTTCACTGACCATACAAGCCCTTCCTTCTGCTGTAGCAGCTCAAGTACGCAAGCAAATAATCATACACACCCACTCATATACACAGTCCTAGGGGAAAAGGCATTGTACTTATGAAGTGCTTCAGTAAAAATTGAAATATAAGGTGAAAGGATAAAATTCATCTTTATAAAATCATCATGCACAACTTGTTCGAACAATTGACACAGCCGACTTTTTAAAAAATTAGCGTACGAGACCACTCATGGCAATTTTTGGGACTTAAAAAAAACAAGCTTTTGCAAGGAACTATTGTGCTGTATAAATCCTAACTCTATATAAGGCTTGCTTACTAACAAAAGAAACAGGAAAGAACCTAAGAAGCTTAACACATAAAGCAGCAAATGCATATTTATTATTTGTTCTCAGCTACTCAACATATGTAACACGCAACACTCTCACATGCACTCGTTCACTGGATATATACTAACACAAGAACATGGTATGTAGCTTGGCATGTTGGGCAATGGATTTTCAAGTATGAACAGTGATGACTAACAGCGCGTTGTTAACCAAGGTAACGAGTGAACACAAAAAATGTGAGAGTCAAAGTACAAAAGTTACATACATACGTCCAAGCATATATGATATATACAATAATATATATCCCTGATTTTTTGTGTTGTCCCTGATAGTGTCTCGCTCACTGCCAATTATTATTACCATGGTTGAGCTTTGTGTGTGTATTTGTGTGTGTTTGCATGACTTAACTTTATTCTCATGTTCTACCACTGCTCTGCATTTTATCACGTGATGCCAGGAATGTTTCTCTCTAAGACTTGCTAGCTGTACTAACTTTAGGGATGATGTTTCAGCTTTCATAGCTTGAAGCCGTAGTACTAGTGGCTGGACCCATCGGTTCACTTCCTAACCACAGTTATATTATTGTTCTATCTTGTGTAAAAACCAGGGTTTATTTCAGGGAGCGGAGGGGTGGGGGCTTGTACATCTCCTTAAATCTAGTTTGCTGCCCTTTCCTTCCCCCCCCCCTCCCACCCCACCACTTAGGAATTAAAGACGTCCTAAAATTAATTGTACTCAATATTTACAAGGAAAAAAAAAGAATACATTGAGAAATGAAAAAAAAATTCCAAATGTCAATTAGTCATCATTAGATAACTGTTCTGGTGAATTTAAAGCAATGTACAATGGCTAACCTAATTCTTTGTCTAATTTAATTAGCGTCATTTGTAATAAACTTTCCACATCAGCAGTGTAAGGCAGACTGTGGCAAGTGCATTGGGGATGCTTAGCCTGTATGATCTCTTTTGCTGCTAAATTATGACACTGACCAGTAATCATTATTTTTTGGGGCTAAGGAAATGATAAATGTGGTCTTATCAGACGAAATGCTTTCTTCGTGATTTCATCAATTGATGAACGTTTTGTGGCTTATTTGGTGTCCAGGTGCGTACTTGAGTTAGACAAGGGAAGTACTTTGCCTCCCTTCGCCCCCCTTCCCCCATCATCCACATATGCACACACACACACGCACACATGCACACACACACACACATACCAGATATTAGTGGAGACATTTGCCCCGATTTTACATAAAGTTTTGTGGTAGTTAATATAAGTATAATATACAGTAATATGGAAGGTGTAAATTTTTAACAACTTCTTTACTGTACTAAACTAGCCTGTTTCTCTAAAAAAATGTCTACATGTGTTAGAATTACAAGCACAAAAACACAAATCCGAGAATTTTGAATTATGTTGAGCTAGTTTTACTTGAGACATACACTTTCAATGTAGGAGTATGAAGTGGCAGATATAATGGTGCAGTGACTACTCCACTAAGGACTCCTGGACTTCAATACAACTAGAGGTAAGGAACTCTAGAATGGCTTCTTAACTGCACTAACAAGAAAGAGGCCTTTTGAAATTTTTTTTATTGATTACTATATTTATTACTCATATTTTAATTGGCTTGTGGATATTTCCATTTAATGCACACTTAGACAACTTGAAATATATAGGGAGTGACTTAGAGTCTGAACTTTTAGAACTCTTGTCACTTCATTTACTAACAGATAATTTTTTGAAACCATTTGTATGTGTGACTGGACACACACACACACACACACGCATACACACACACACACACACTGCGCACACATTATAATTATTCATCTCTTCATTTGTAAAGTATTGAATTCAAATGAAAGGTGAAGAGTTTCCGGATCATTTGATCATTGACCTGACGACAGCTATGCACAATTACCTGGTCTCACACATGCACACACATAGCTACAGTAATGAAATAAATGAAAGTGAAAGAAGAAAAGTAATGGTTCACATGATAGTTAGTCATTAGTTACACAGGGACTGGAGTCAAGTGTTTCTGTGGCTCTGTGATTTCCAGATAATGTAAGATTCTTTAAGGGGAGGAAGGAAAGGGTCTGGTAGCTCCAGTATCAACAGCTTGTGCCGGCACCAAAATAGTGTCGCTCCAATCAGATTGCAGAATCGTTAATTAAGTGCATTCCTCAACCACATATTCAATGCGCCCCAGTTTATTTCGCGCTGTTAGCTATGGGAAATCAAGTGAAAAAGAGCGTGTTTAGAAGTTACAGTTTCGTGCATAAAGCAAGAGTACATGAAAGGGAATTTCAAAAAGAGATGTTTTTGTAGCTCTCCCCCCTACAGGGTACGGAAAGAGTGCCTGTTTCCAGAGTTTCTCACCTGTATATGACCAACTCCTACCCAAGTGTGAACCAGCCATTATTGTTGCCATTGTTCTGCATTATAGAAACACCACAGTCGCAATGAGACATTCCAACAAAATGTTTACTTGCAACGAAATATTTGACTCGCGATTGATTTTAGCCTACGCGTTAATGATGACGCAACAAACCTGTGATGTCATTTGCACAAGTCGTTGATACTAGAGCTACCAGACCATTTCCTTCCTCCCCACCCACCAATAAAGGGAAGGTAAAGGGTCGGCGACGCCAGACTATTCGGTAACATGAAAATGTAATAATATTCTATTTTTTTATTATTTTTCTGCACAGATATTCAGCACGAGATATATTTTAAAAGCAGACAAAACTGTTTACTATGATGCAAAAAAAATTGTCTATTAGTCCACACAATAAATAGCTATAAATTTGGACTTAATGTTACCAACCTACTAACTGAAATGCAACTTTTGAATGTCTCAGAGCTGCTATGTGGTTCAGACAGAGTACACGACTTTAATACATGTCGGCTGTTAACCCCTCCCTACTACTTACCAATACCTTCTCATTGATGTGCCGACCCGACTCCACAAGGTGGGGCCACAGCAGCGTGTGCTGTGTGTGTTGTATGGCGGGGGGTGCAGGGCCTGCTAGCTCCACCCTTTTTTCGTCTCCTAGTAGAGCCGTGGGGTTAGAGCTGGGGTTTTACTCCAGCTAGGCCCTGACCCTGTCACGTCGCTGGGGTTTCCCCCTTTGCGACGGAGTAAAAAGGAGTGGGTGGGTGGGAAAATCGAGTTCTTTCTCCCTTGGTTTTCCATGTGCTCCCAAAAACTGCTGTATGTACTGCTCATGCGCGCCACTCTAACCCGCCTAACTTAGCCTGCACCACTGTGGCCCCCTCATCACCTGCCTCGTATATTAACTCAGTTTAATGAGGCATTAACCGATTACCGGCCGAATTATTACTTAACCGCGGTGCCGCGAGCCGCCGTATTTTTTCCGCCGGAAGTAGTCCTTACTGGAGAAGCAACTTTCTGACTTTGTAGCGGAGAAACAATCGGTCCTGGACATAAAGTTTCTATTGATCAGCCGCTGGTAAAAGCTTGCTCTTGCTATTGCTCAATGGATTGAAAGTCCTGCACGCTCCAGTTTTCGACAGTGGATGGGAGGACGCCTAAGGCTACGAAATTTTTTTGTATTTCGTAGCGTCCTTGGGGTGCCACTTCGCGTTGCTTAGTTTCACTACGCTAGTTATGAGCTTACAATAGAAGACAAGTTCAGAGATTTGAGTAATGGTTATGAATGACGCAAGAATGGACACTAACAGCAACTTATAAAGGTGAATTGTTAGGAAACAAAACACACGCCATTTTCAGATTTATATTAGTAAGAATGAAAACATCCAAATCTAGCCAATGATATCGACTTTAATTCATTAATAAGTCACTCTGTGACATTCTTGTTCTTTTTATATATTCCAGGTATATTATAAACTTTACAATACTACTAATATTCCAAAGTTATGGATCAGCTTGGAAATTGGAGATACTCTTGTGTTTCCTGCATCTTTGGAGTCCTGAATCCACAGTAGAATCAATAACCTTCTCCAAAAGACTTAAGCTATCATTGCAGCATAACTCAAAGTATCAAAATAATCATGAATTATAGTTCTTGTTATAAAATTTTATATGAGAATATTTAGTGTTTTGTAGCAAGGTTTATCTGATAAATTTTATATTGTAACCACACTTGTAGATGTGCTGTACAGATAGCTATACTACGTTACAAACCTGAGATGCAATGATAGATAACTGGTAGATTCAGGTATGCAGCTGTAGGCAGATAGTTATTAGCCCCTTTCTTGTACGCAGAATTGCGTATTTGGCCTTTCGGGGACAAAATACGGAGGTACGCAAAATTGCGTATTTGGCCAGTAATCGGTTAAACCGTATTTAATACATGTCGGCTGTTAATCCCTCCCTACTACTTACCAATACCTTCTCATTGATGTGCCGACCCGACTGCACAAGGTGGGGCCACAGCAGCATGTGCTGTGTGTGTTGTATGGCGGGGGGTGCAGGGCCTGCCAGCTCCACCCCTTTTTCGTCTCCTAGTGGAGCCGTGGGGTTAGAGCTGGGGTTTTACTCCAGCTAGGCCCAGACCGATGGTGGGTGCAAACCACCAACCCCCAAAGGCTCCGCCCCCCCCTCAGCCCCCACCAGACTCCTCTTGTTTTTTGTTGTTGTTGTTTGTTTGTTTTTTCAAGTCCCTCTCATACATATATAAATGAATGTATCTACACGTACCAATAGGCATCACACCTACTAGCACTCATGGTGCATACAATAATCTCGAATAATATGCCAGTTCACTTCTTGGTATCTTTATATACTGCAGGTACGCAAGGCTCCTCCATCGTCCCAGCATCTTGATAACTGAATCTTCAAAGCCCTTTGCCGCTGCCGTCGTTGCCGCTCCAATACGAAAGCTGTGCCCACAGTATTTTGCCTCATCCAGGCCTTCCTCCTGCAGGGCCTCTCTCACTCTGGTTACGAACCGCTGCCTGGTCAGTGGCAGCCCACTTGCAAACATGAAGAGTTGGCCTGCCTTCTTTCCCCTCACTACAAGGTACCGAAGCAGTGCAGACACTGGGCAGAGATCCGCGGACGTTTTCCCAAGAAACAGGTCTATCCCCTTTCGGAATGGGTCGGTCTTGGACTGTTTGATCCGGACTCTGACCACTCCTGGACAGCTTGGATTGTCCACTGCCACATCCTGTATGCTCAGATGAGCCGTGGGATCATACCCGTTGTCCCCTGGCACTGTCATCTCCCCTATCCGAAGAAAGCCAAAGAAAGCTAGGCAGCATGCTGCCCACAACATGACGGTGTCTGGGTCTTGTGCCCTCCGCTCCCACACTCTCTTTATGGACCTCAGTATTGGGGGTGTAATTGGCAGTCTCTCCGATTTTTTATCATTTTTCTCACTCTCGCACCTTCTCACACCCTTCAGGATGTATTCCAGCCTGTGGAGCGTGGACATGAATGGATCCCCCAGACCCTCCTGGATGTGTAGCTGGCGGACTGCCGACAAATACGCCTTAATAGTTGCATGCCTCAGGCCCAAATGTACTAGATACGACACGTAGCGACATAATGTCTCTTCCGATGCAGGTGCTTCCCCCAACCCTTTGTCTCTGCAGAAAGCGAGAAACCTCCCCTGTGCACTGTGGTAGGACCTCTTTCACAGGTTCCAAGTGCCACGAAAGCTCCGTGGCAGTCACGGAATTTTACTCTATCAATCTGCCACGCACGGAAGTTCTGATTGCCTATTGTCTGCCACGGAAATCCCCCTATCAGAAACCTGGTCAGTATGGACTTTCCTCAGCACTGAGAAGCCCCTTTCTGCCCCTGCATTTGAGCAAGGAATATTCAAAAGTCCAGACATCAACTATATATGTTCTATCCACTTATTATCAAAAATGAGTTAGCCTTGTCTTTCCTTTTTTTTTTTTTTTGCTTTCAACACTCTGCCATTGCCAGTACTACCAAGAAAGAAGTATTCAAGATCAGAAATCAAAATTTGATATTTATAAGTGTTGTGTGGAATTGCATCATGAGGCCTACATGGTAACACTGCATGGTTTTGCTGATGGTGGTTTCTGTAAACTGTGAGGGCCAGTCTTAGCCACTCTACTAGAGTTAAGATGAACAATAGTGATTGCTGCTTTGACACTATATTATCAGATGAATTACAAAATGCAAAAAAGCTACAACCATTCTCCAAAATAAATCAAAATAACAATAATCATAGTCATTAATTATATTCATAACATTAATTACATGAAGGATGTGGTCAATTGAGTTGATTTAATTAATGGGTGTGGTTTGTCACTGATTTCCATTTCTCAAACTTGGAACCTATGCTCTTTGTAGAGTCAGCTAGACCTCTTGAAAAATATCTTGCATCAAGCTGAACCAGTCCCTTGTGGTCCAATCTGGTTTTTGATGAATCAGCGCCTGAATTAGTCCTTGGTGTAGTATGCTTGGCTGGCTTCTTGCTTCTGGCACCTGTTGAACAAAGGAAATTACATTATCTCTTGACAATGCATCTGCTGCCCCATTGTCAACCCCGGGAATATGGCTACATGACAGAGTGATATTATAATTTGCTGTGATAAAGAACAGTGCTCTCATGAGGTGCCTTGCTGACTCCATCTTAGTTCTGCCGGAGTTGACTATTGCGACAACTGCGGCATTATCGCAGCGACATCTCACTGTTTGGCCACTCCACATTTTACCCCAGGTTGCAATGCTAAATAATACCGGAACTAGCTCCTTCACTGTGATATGCACATGGTCCCATGATTTTGGCCATTCAAACTGAAACCATTCGCCTGATGAGGTATAAGCTCCACATCCCCACGAGCCAGATGCATCTGAGGTAACCATGACCGACCATCTAGACTGTACCGCCCCAGCCATCATGCCTACCCCGTTCCACCTGTGGAGGAAGGAGGACCACCACTGTAGATCTGATCGGAAACCAACATTCAGTCGGATAACTCGCTCCATTGACCTCACTGACTTTGAGAGGTCTATCATCCTACGCAGAAAGGATCTGCCTGGTCTGACCACGCAGCAGGCATGCTGTAGCTGGCCAATTAATGACAACAGCTGCCTCTTCGTACAGGTCTTCCGGCTCCCCCACTCCCTGATAGTCCTTTGTAGGCGCAGTAGCTTTTCCTCTGGCAGCCTCAACACCCCAGCCTCTGCATCGATCACAATACCCAGGAACACGATCGTCCTTCCCGGGCCCTCTGTCTTGTGAGCCGCAATTGGGAAACCAAGCTTCGTGAGTACTTGGCATCCTTTACCCAACACGGCCCTGCCTTCAGCCATGTCTGGTGGGCCAAAGAATAGAAAGTCATCCAGATAATGAAGTACGTCAATTCCTTCCCAGCCCATGATCCACTGTGCTGCATCGGCCAGGGCATTAAAAATTTTAGGTGCTGACCTCAGGCCAAATGGCAGCACTGTATCGACGAATACTTTGCCCTTCCATCGCATGCCCAGTAGGAGCCAGTCGGGCTAGGGCTAGGGCTAGGGCTAGGCATCAGGATGCACTGGGACGTTGCGATACGCACTTTCAATATCCGCTTTTGCCATGAGCGCCCCGGGCTCCCTCGATAGCAGCCTACGTAGCGCATCGTCCACTGACGGGTATTTCAATGTAGAGAGCTCTGCCTCAATGCCGTCATTCACACTTGCCCCTACAGGATGGGACAAGTCCACAATCAGCATCCATTCCCCTGGTTGGTGAGGCTTGGGGATAACCCCAAACCGGCTAATATGCAGGTTGGGGAACTGTGAGCCATCAAATGGGCCTGCAACTCTGCCCCACCTGCCTCATTTGGCTAAGTATCGATCTACCACCTCTGGGTGTTCCTCTGCAGACTTCATATTCACGGTGGCACTCCTGCATGTCTGCCGAGAATAGTTAATACCAATTCTGAATCCATGCTGAACACCCTCCAGAATGTATTCCTTAAAGCTGGCGTCTGGGTGGTCTCGTAGCAATTCCTGGAACCTCGCAGCATCCAGAGGAGCAATCACTGATCATGTACCTAGAGGCCCCATAGCCTGTGGCTGCTCTGCCACTCTACCCTGCATAGTCACCAGACTGCGAGTGTATTTGTATAGACCTGTAGACATGCCACAGATACCACCCACAATGGACTTTGCCAGTAATAATACCAGACCACCCTTTACCACATCTACCCATCGCCCACTAAATTCAACTTAATCAGGACATGTGCCTGATCTCTGAACCCACCGGGTAGCATAGTTTCAATTGCATCACAAACACAGAGAACATGAATGAAACTCAATCGTTTGATGCCACATATACAATCTCAGTCAGAATATCACAGTCTGTCTCTACTAGACTAGTGCCTGCCCCTGGGGTCTTCTTGGCCTTTGTCAGCCCCGCCTCCCTCGCTGACCTTTGCCCTGCAGGTCTCTCTCCTGTGGTTCCAGTAGCACTTCACGCATACGTGGTCAAATCTGCAGTACGGCAGGGAGCATCTGCCTTCATTCCACGCGAAACAAGGACGCTTACCCCCGCCCTTATTTCTTCGTGGCTCCCATCGAGGTCGCCTATCCGAAGGCTCAGTCACTCTCAGCATTGAGGTATTCTTGCCCAGGTTAAGGGCACACTCCTCCGACCCGTGGTCTGGCTGCATGCATGTTGGGCAGCACTGGCTTCTTCCTCCATATGCCAGGAAGGTGGTAGCGTACAGTGACTGGTTGATACGCCCAAAATCGGCCATCCCCAACGAGGTGATCTGTTGCCTGAAGGCGGAGTCGTAAATCAGCCAGCCTCGGCCCCCGCACCGCCAAGCCTCTGCAATCATTGTTGCCTGGTAGGCCCACATCTCCCTGACTTTTTCTGGGTGGCTCTCGCATACTACTGCCGTGAACAAGCTGTAGCAATGGAGCCAGCTCAGCAGGTCTGGCACTTCTCTCCTGCCAACCCGCTTCATCCCGTGAGACGTGCTGCTTTCTCCTCCTAGAGCCGCTCTGCGGCGCTCCGCCTCCATATTGTCCTTGAGGAGTTCCGCCATGTCGACGAACTCCCCCCGGTGGATTCTTCGGACAAGCTTTGCCGGGACTACTGGGAGGGCCTCGCTTAGCATGAATGGCTTGCTGTCTTTGTCACTTGCTGGCATTCCTCCCAAGGACAGCCCTGGCTTGGCTGCGGCTATTCTAGACGACTCCTCCTTGTCCAGCACTGCCAGACCCAAGGCCTCCACATTCCGAGGAATCGGGCCATCCAGCTCACCTAGAGCACGAAACACCAACCATGACACAAGTTCAGAACCTCCATAGGATGCCTCACTTGGGCTCGCCCATGCCTTTGGCAACTGGACCCTTCCCACTGCCCTGCTTGGGCATGCCTTTACATTGCCATACCGCCCCACCTGGGCGGCCACTCATAACCTCATCTTATTCTCCCGCCTGGGTCGCACGGCAGCCCATCTCTTAGTGCCTTGTCCAGACCCCACTTCTCACTGCCCTCCACGGGGGACGGTACCCCATGTGGGTGACCTACCTTCGCCGCCCCACCTGGGCGTTCGACTGACCAGCCCCACCTGGGCGATCAACTGAACTGCCCCACCTGGGCGAACTGACTGGCCCACCCTTTACTGGCTTATGTGCCCCGCCTGGGCCACTTATCCCTATGCCGTCCTCCCCAGCACGGCCCTCTTATGCCGCCCCGCCTGGGCGATTCCCCTTCCATTTACTACATAGCATCTTGGCACATACTTCCCCACTCGAACAGCATACTCCACTCATTAGCCCCCCTGTTAGGGCGTGTTTTGTCTCTCCACACCAGGCCATACCTGGCTTTGTGTTTAGTGTAGGTAGCACCTTATTTAACCTTCCAATACTACCCCCCTACTCTTATCTGAGTCTTCATTGCAATTGACCTTAACTTGCCAATCCCTTGAACGACCCTTTACCCAATGGTTTAACTTTTTTTTTTCTTTTTTACGTGACTGAGCGACCCTTACCCACTGATGACCCGCTGGTCTTACTCCATTTAGCCACAGTACCACCCCTTGCTTGGCCCTAGGCCTACTGTCCCGCTGTATTCACCCGCACTACTCGCTATCCCTGCTTACCCGCTAAGCCGCAACGGTCAGGCCAGTCCTCCTGCCATCGCCCTCGACTTCGGCATGGCTAGGCCCGCCCCCGTAGTCGTCTGGCGCCCAGACAGCAGCTCCTTTAGACCTGGCAGCTCGCCCAGCAGCTCTGCCAACACTTCCTTCATGGCTCCCTTGTCCACCCCTACCGGCGGTGGCCGACCGCTCCCGTCGCCTTCGTCGCTCATACTCCCCTGTTGAATCGCGTCCTCTCTAATCGAATATTCACGACAGAATCGAGTTCTTTCTCCCTTCAAAATCGAGTTCTTTCTCCCTTGGTTTTCCATGTGCTCCCAAAAACTGCTGTATGTACTGCTCATGCGCGCCACTCTAACCCGCCTAACTTAGCCCGCGCCACTGTGGCCCCCTCATCACCTGCCTCGTATATTAACTCAGTTTAATGAGGCATTAAACCGTATTATTCGTCTTCTATTTGATGGATTCTGAGCTTCTTAACCTTGTACTATTAAATATTTTGGGAGGACAGACAACTCAACGATTAGCGTTCCAGCAGCCATATTTTTTTTAATTGTAAAAAAACAACAACTAAATACCTGTACTATCATTTCGATTTTTTTATTACAGGAAGTACTACATCAGAGCAACGTATAAACATAAAATGGGAGCGTTTAATTGGATAATTGATTTTTTTTTTAAATAAGGAGAACCGCCGACCAAATGCAAAATGCCACGTGGTGTCTACGGCAGTGAAAGGGTTAAGAAGACCTCAACCTTGCAGTGACTGCAGATCAGTGTACTTACTAGTCTTGCCTTCCACCACACACATATACACACAGATACACACTGCACAAATACACACACTCATACACACACTAATTTATGTACCCATTATTTTGTGTCTATTGGTTTATACTATATCACCTGAGACTTGATTTGAGGATAGTTGGGTGCAATGAAGAAGTTGAGTGTTATAGAGGATAGTGTGTGTGTGTGTGTGTGTGTGTGTTTGTTCATGTGATTAACAAATTATCATTTCCCCATCTGTCTTGTGCTATCTTGGTTCTTATATAGGACCAGAGGGACCTAAACAGTCATGGCCCTATAGGTAGTTATAGTAAACTGGGTGTGGCACCAGTGGTATTATTTATGGCGAACTTGTACATTTTACACAAGAATGCTTGATCGCAGCTCTGATCATAATGAAGCCACTTGTGGCAAGTGCTCTAAAGGAGACACTACAAAGTCTTTGTTTAAAAATAGATGAGGAAATTCAGTGTCTACTGTGCTGGTGTGTATTTGCAAGTAAAATAGCTCTACCTGTTTTTAAGTCAGTGACTTAAAAATGTTTTGCTTGTGATTTTGAGATGTGGTTTTGAGGTGTGGCTTTGCACCTGGAATTAATTCTGAAAATACCAAAAAAAGTGATGCTAATTGGTAACAGTAGAATGTCAATTAGCTATTATCCAAACATTTAGTTAATGCGAACACCACTAATCTAAAGAACGTACAGACAAGAAGAATTGCTTGACCCTGCCACTTTATTAATGTGTTTATAATACATTTTCTGTTTTGTTCAGTTATCTGAACATTTAAGTTATCCGAACACGTCTCGGTTTCAACTTATCCAGAACTGACATTCTACTGTATACCATTTCATATGTCTACACACATCAACACCTCACCCATTACTTGACTGCAGCCATTCGTGTCATATACCAGCTGTATATTTCTCGGTTTTGTTTTTGTTGTTTTGTCAATTCACCACTTCACTACTTTGAAGTTTTGCTCAGTCCAGGTCTGTGCCATTGGCATTAAACTTGTGTGTGTGGGTGGAGTGTTGAGGAATGTGTGTGTGGGTGAAGTGTTGAGGGACGTGTGTGTGGGTTGAGTGTTGAGGGATGTGTGTGTGGGTAGAGTGTTGAGGGATGTGTGTGTGGGTCGAGTGTTGAGGGACGTGTGTGTGGGTTGAGCCCTGTGGGGCCTTCCCGCCTTTAAGTATCTCAAGCTTTATTTATCACCTGCTTCATATGTACTAGTAAAGGGTCCTCAAAGGTGTTAGTGCAGCTACATTATTGGTGTACAATTGAACAACTGGTAAAGAGTCATTATAAGATAAAGTGTATTGATTGTTGAGGAGATTGTGTATTGCTGATTGGTAAGGCATCATCTACAATGGCAATACTTAGTGCAGCAGTGTATTGATTGTTGATAAGGAGTAAATATTGTGTATTGCTGATTGGTAAGGAGTCATTAACAATGCCAATACTTAATGTGACCGGTTCTGGCCTAAACGCGGCAAAATTCACATTATGGGTCAATTTAATTGTTTGTTTTTTTAATGATGGAAATAGATAAACAACTGTTAGCTCTAGCTTATGATGCAGCTGTAAAGCTCTGGCAAGTTCTAGAACTCCTGCTACGAGGCTAGGTACACTTGCAAATTAAGCCTTGTGTATGGTAGGTATGAACGTTGTGACCTAGTCTCGCGAGCCAGACCCTTTACCTATCAGCTACGTGGGGAAAGGGTCTGGTACATAACTTACCTCCAAGTGGTATTGATCTATTCATATCGTGCACGTAAAATTCATTTTTAGGGCGCGAATTGTCCTGGTCGCATTTCTCATGGAGTTAGGGGAGGCCATATCAAGTAGCTTAGCGGTGATAAAGCTTACCCAGCTTCATCTTGAGCAGGAAAAAGCAATCAGGGCCTTCCTTAGTGGAAAAGATGTCTTCATATTTCTGCCAACAGGATATGGAAAATCCATCATTTACCTCCTCCTGCCTCTTATTTTTGATAGAATGAGAGGTACGAAGCTAATCTTCATTTTCATTCAAAGTATAAAAGGTAGCTACTGTATGTTATCAAATTTTCAGGTCACCCTGGAAGTATTGTGATTTGCATTAGTCCATTATTATCAATAATGATGGATCAGCAATTAAGGTACAAAAATGACCATTTCTTGGTGGAGTTAATTGGTGAGTACAAGCTGATCATGCTGTTGTGGATAAGGTGCTGCATGGTAAAGTTCAACTAACTTATATCTCTCCCGAGAACATCTTACAAAATAAGAAATATCGTGACATGCTCTTCACCCTGGCTTATATGACAAACCTAGTTGCTGTGGTAGTAGATGAGGCGCATTGTGTAAAAACCTGGGGTAATAAATTCAGGCGGGCATTTAGCAAATTGGGAGAACTACGAAGCATAATTCCACCAAATGTAAACATTTTGGCACTCACTGCAACAGCCACTAAGAAAACATTTCACATCATTACAGATCGTTTGTCTATGATAAACCCTGAGGTTATATCATGTAGTCCATTTAGATACAATATATCTTACACTGTTGCCCCAAAGATTGATTTAGTTAATTTTCTCACTGGTGTTTGTAGTGATCTGAGACTTAAAAGAGTTACCTACCCCAAAACCATAATTTTTTCAAGACTTTACAGTGACTGTGCCAGCATGTTCACTATTATGCAGAAGCAGATGAAAAATGAAATGTATGAGCCAATAGGTGCACCAAAAATGCGAAGGATTTTGCTGGCAGATGTGTATACCAGAGTGAACACTGAGGCGAAGAAAGAGCAGATACTTCAGTTTTTCAAGACCCCTAACAGCACTTTACGGTGTTTAATTGCTACTACTGCTTTTGGTATGGGTGTGGACTGTCCTAACATTAGGCAAGTTTACCATTGGGGGTCTCCATCTGAACCTGAAGAATATGTACAGGAAACTGGTAGGGCTGGTCAGGATAGAGAAGATGCCATTGCAACAATATTTGCAGAGCCAGTGGGAAAACATACAAGCAAAGAAATGAAGATATATTTAAGTAACTCCACTGTATACCGTCGCCGGCTTTTATTTCAGGACTTTCTAAATTTTTGTGAGAAAGATATAACAGTATCAGGAATAAAATGCTGTGATATATGTCATGCACACACTGAAAATGAATTATAACTTTAACATTCTTTTTAATCATATCAATTAACTTGTCCTGTGACAAATGTTGTAGCTATCCATTCTTGAACTTGAAGCTGCTGTGGTTGCGATTCCCCAGAGGATAAAACACTTTTTGTTCTTCCAGTACAGTCAAAATCTTTTTAAAATTTTTTGTAAATCCAGGGTATGGATGATGGTTTGATGTGGATATAGAGCAAGTCTCTCTTTCAAATGCATTACAAACTTTGTGCACTACTCTTAAAGATTTTCCAGCTTTAACCACTGTTTTATTGCTAATGTTAGGACTTCTAGTGGATAAAATTATTTTCCATCTTCTGTTTAGGTGCTCCAAGTGGAGATCCATGGGAATGTTACAACCAGCTCGTCCGCTTGTGTTGACTGTTCTAGACCATAGTAGTTGAGCTGCTTTCCTCTCAGAAAGTAAATACTTCTCAGACAAAAGTAAATTTACAGCTTCTTTGGCATAGTTGTAGTTCTTTGACGTTTTAAATAAAACCAATATGAGTTTCCAACAACGTAAAATACGATCCCCGTCACCTTCCCTGATGGCGTCATGGTAACCATGCCAAAGTAGACCAAGTGTAACTAGCTCACTGGCATAGACATAAATAAGATCAGGAGAGTTGTCTGGTGGCTGTTTACTTAATTCTGGCAACATCACATAGTTAGACACAATAGATTATAGATTTTCTTACCTCCTTCAAGTCAATGTCTCTAACTTGGCATTTGCAGAAGATACTACATGTGCATGTAGGACAACTAGCAGAAAGTCTTCACAGGACTTCATGTTCTTTTCAGGGTCATTACATACAGATGAGCGATTCAGCAAGTTTCTCAGCTGAAATAAGGTACCATGATCTCGCCCAGAATTTGGTGAGTACAGCCTTTTCCACAATACCTAAAAACATGTTCAAGGTTACTACTAACTCTTTACTTTACAAAATTGTAATTTTTTGGTCAATGTCTTGCTAATAATACTACTTCTATACCTTCATCAGAGTCATTCGGCTATGAAAATCTTCCACTACTGCTTCCAGACCTGAGAGACGACTCACTGCACTATCATGTGTAGACCTCAGAACCTGGGTACTTCGTGCTCTTGCAACTTTGAGGTGATCTCCACCAAATAAGATCTGGTGAAATTTTGTGTCATCGTATGTGATAGTTTCCCCAGTTGGGAGGGTATAAATGTCTTCACTCTCAGTTTTTGGTACATACTGATGTAATTTTTCCATTATCTTGCTCATTTCATTGAGCATGTTTTCATTATGGAAGTAAACACCAAGCGGAACCTACATTTGCAATAACATACAGTTTATTTTGTCTGCTGAAATTGCTGCAGTAGTTTTATACATGTGTATTAATTTAATATAACTCACTACCACAGACTTAGAAGCCATTTCTTTGCTATAATGGCTGGGTATAAGAAGAACAGCCTTCTCTCTAAAGAACTCTTCAAGATGTTGGATCAGTATTCAACAAGTAAGATAACTAGATATTTCAATATTAATATGGTTTTTATATCATAACGTTGAAATTAATATTGCCATTTCTTCTTTGATGATGTCTATATCCAGTTCAGATGGTAAAAGAGACATCACATCGTAATCAAGAGATGACAGGCATGGAGCACGATCAAATAGGGATGAAAAATCCACCCTGTCTTTGACTGCTATGGCATGAAATCGGTGGAAGGATCGCTGCACTGTGTCATCAGATCGTTGGACTGTGTCATCAGATCACTGGAATGATGCATTGATGTTATAATCAACATTATCCCCAATAATCTTGAAACCACTCCATGAGGATCCCACAGTAACAGGCTGTTCTTTATGGGGTGCCGTTTGTACCAAAAAAAAAAAAATTTATTACTTCATAATACTTTGTTTTATAAAACCAATACCTTAGTTTGTATAAATGATAGGCTGGTTTATAAACTAGGCCCCTGGTTTATAAACTAGGCCCTTGGTTTATAAACCTGGCCCATGGTTTAAATACCAGGCCCCTGGTTTATAAACCTGGCCCAAGGTTTATAAACCTGGCCCATGGTTTATATACCAGGCCCATGGTTTATAAATTTGGCTTATGGTTTAAAACCTGGCCCATGGTTTATAAACCTGGCCCATGGTTTATATACCAGGCCCATGATTTATAAACCTGGCCCATTGTTTATAAACCTGGCTCATGTTTTATATACCAGGCCCATGGCTTATAAACCTGGCTTATGGTTTATAAACCTGGCCCATGGTTTATATACCAGGCCCATGGTTTATAAACCTGGCCCATGGTTTATAAACCAGGCCCATGGTTTATATATCTGGTCCATGGTTTATAAACCTGGCCCATGGTTTATATATTGGTCCATGGTTTATAAACCTGGCCCATGGTTTATATACCAGGCCCATAGTTTATAAACCTGGCTTATGGTTTATGAACCTGGCCCATGGTTTATAAACCTGGCCCATGGTTTATATACCAGGCCCATGGTTTATAAACCTGGCCCATGGTTTATATACCAGGCCCATGATTTATAAACCTGGCCCATTGTTTAAAAACCTGGCTCATGTTTTATATACCAGGCCCATGGTTTATAAACCTGGCTTATGGTTTATAAACCTAGCCCATGGTTTATATACCAGGCCCATGGTTTATAAACCTGGCCCATGGTTTATAAACCAGGCCCATGGTTTATATATCTGGTCCATGGTTTATAAACCTGGCCCATGGTTTATATACCTGGTCCATGGTTTATAAACCTGGCCCATGGTTTATAAACCTGGCCCATGGTTTATATACCTGGCCCATGGTTTATAAACCTGGCCCATGGTTTATATACCAGGCCCATGGTTTATAAACCTGGCCCATTGTTTATAAACCTGGCTCATGTTTTATATACCAGGCCCATGGTTTATAAACCTGGCTTATGGTTTATAAACCTGGCCCATGGTTTATATACCAGGCCCATGGTTTATAAACCTGGCCCATGGTTTATAAACCAGGCCCATGGTTTATATATCTGGTCCATGGTTTATAAACCTGGCCCATGGTTTATATACCTGGTCCATGGTTTATAAACCTGGCCCATGGTTTATATACCAGGCCCATGGTTTATAAACCTGGCTTATGGTTTATAAACCTGGCCCATGGTTTATAAACCTGGCCCATGGTTTATATACCAGGCCCATGGTTTATAAACCTGGCCCATGGTTTATATACCAGGCCCATAGTTTATAAACCTGGCCCATTGTTTAAAAACCTGGCTCATGTTTTATATACCAGGCCCATGGTTTATAAACCTGGCCCATGGTTTATAAACCTGGCCCATGGTTTATATACCAGGCCAATGGTTTATAAACCTGGCCCATGGTTTATAAACCAGGCCCATGGTTTAGATATCTGGTCCATGGTTTATAAACCTGGCCCATGGTTTATATACCTGGTCCATGGTTTATAAACCTGGCCCATGGTTTATAAACCTGGCCCATGGTTTATATACCAGGCCCATGGTTTATAAACCTGGCCCATGGTTTATACACCAGGCCTATGGTTTATATACAAGGCCCATGGTGGTTTATATACCTGGTCCATGGTTTATAATTACCTGGCCCATGGTTTATAAACCTGGCTCATGGTTTATAAACCTGGCCCATGGTTTATAAACCTGGCCCATGGTTTATAAACCAGGCCCATGGTTTATAAACCTGGCTCATGGTTTATAAACCTGGCTGGTCTCGCAAGCCAGACCCTTTACCAGACGCTACGCGGGGGAAGGGTCTGGTACATTGCGCATACCTATATCGTATTTGCCACATTTATTTCCGCTCGTGATGAATACGTTTATGCCAACCCGCAGGACTGCGCGCAGACTATACGATCAGATTGATTCAAGCAGTGATCTACGGAAGCGTTGACTCCTTTGCAGAGCGGGATTGATTTAGCCATTAGGGAAGTTACATCTGACCTGGGCTTAACTCTGAAGCCGAAACAGGAGATATATTTGCAGAAGTTTGCTTCTGGGCGAGATGTATTTGTTTCCTTACCCACTGGTTATGGAAAATCCTTGTGCTATATTCTATTGCCAAGGTTATTTGATGCTCTTAGAGGTGTTTCTGGACAGTCCATTGTTCTAGTCGTGTCACCTCTGATAGCCTTAATGAAAGATCAGGTTGGAAGCATAACAAAAATGGGCATCAGACAGAGTCGTTTGAACTTCATGGATGGAGATTGAGTTTTATTTACTTGGAATTGTATTGGGTAGCTAATATTCATTACCTCCCTCACCCCACCATGAAATATTTACAGCATACAGTTAGAATTTTCTAGTTGAGGCTGACCTGCCTCACCTGCTGAGAGCGAGGCTGTATGTCTGGTATTCATGACATTCTTGACACAACTGGACATGCACCTACACAGACTTACCTTCGCAGTAGTCTAGTGGACAATGTATTTTCAAGTAAATACTGTTGCACACGGCTTATAACCATGACAAAGAGCGCATTGACTTACCACCGCCACTAACTCGAATAGAAATGGAAATCCCTTAAGTTTTCAAGTTTTAACTGCACCCGCAAAATAATTCAAAACGGTAAACAATTCAATTTCTAGGGTGATACGGGTACTGATCGATAAACCAGAGGATTCTGTTTAGTGCAATTTGGGACAGGGTCGACCACATAACTAACACAAAAACGCGAGGGTCAAAGTACAAAATGACATACGTACGTCCAAACATATATACAAATAAATAAACAAACATCCCCGACTTTCAATTGTGTTACCCCTGTAAGTGTCTCGCTCGCTACACTCGCTCGCCAATAAATACCTAAATCTCCTGAACTGTGGGGGACTTTGTAGGAGTTACTTCTTTCTGGGTTACAACACACTGGTTCAAAATCAGTCACCTGTACATTCCCACTTGAATTGAAATCAGGTTGAGCGTAGTCATTCACAATAGCTGCATATTGAAGGATGCCTTCACTAGGTGGTTGATCAACCTCTGCATGTGGTACACTAAGACTTGTTTGAGAGTGAAATTCATTTTCCTCTTGCTCAATCATTAATGATTGAGATTCGATGATTGCTTGACTAGTAGCCTATCATTAAATTCACATAATTATTTTATCTTACGATTCAATTTATTTGAATATGAGATTTGCTGCATACACTTACTTCTGGAGAGCAAATTAGTGGCTGATCAGAACAACGTAGTCTCTTGCTCAATGGTATCGAAGATCCAGCCTTCCTCTTCAACCCTGACAGGAGCCTTGAAACTTCACTCAATAGATCTCCAAGTTTGTTCAGACTACTAAGGCACTTGTAGCAAATCCAAGCTGCAGGATCACTAGTCCGGTCAAATTCATCCAAAGAACTTCCAGAAAGTTGTTGCAATAGCACTCTTCTTGGGTTTTCACAGTTTTGTCCATGCAAAAATCTTCTCCTTTTGGAACTACTCTAACTCACATCTTCTCCGCACAAGCAACACGAAGCCGGTGGCCAAGTACAATAAAAATGTGCGCGCGTTCTATTGAGTGAGTTTTGTCAAAGTAATTACCGCTATATTATGCTGAGTGCTTGGAGGTAGGTTATGTACAAGACCCTTTCCCCGCGTAGCGGATAGGTAAAGGGTCAGGCTCACGAGACCAGTTGTGACCCTCTTGGGATAGCACAAACTCAACCTTATCCCTTCTTAAATTGATTCCAAAATTAACCCCCTGTTCACCGCGGGAAAAGTAGCTGTATCGAACTAGTTCATCACTTATTTGTCTACATAATCCACATACTCACGCCATTCTTGCCATACAACTCGAGCATAGTTTCTTGAAGGGGCTTAAACGAAGCCCAGTTAACTCCTAGCAAGCCGCCAACAGCTGGATTTGTTTATAGTGTCGTGTGGAGACACGCAGTAATAGTAGTATACAGAATATAAGACATCCCTCCTAGCCTTAGCAACTATTTTATGGGGCGATTTCTCGAAATCAGAAATAATAAATTGAGCAGCAATATTGAATTGTTGAACTGTGCAAGGCGAAGACGGCTTATGGTACAACTTCCAGATTTGAAGGACGGCATCCCAAATTCCTGTGCAACCTACTGGTAGGAACCGTGTTTAGGCTGATTTTCCCATAAATAATGCAGCAGTGTAATAATGCTGATGGGATGCCTATACTTAAATAGTGCAGCAGTGTATTGAAGATGGGTAAGGAGTCATCAACAATGTCAATACTAAAATAGTGCAGCAGTCTCCATCGTCTATTACACCCACTTTTTAGTTACCGACTGTGACAAGTCTCCCTCGTTTATTATACCCACTTTTTAGTTACCGACTGTGACGACGCTTTACCATCCATGTAGCGATGATGCTTTACCAAACTGTAAAGGTCATGAACTATTCATGAATACACACACCGTCGGTCATCGTCGTTACTGACACACAAGCGTTTCATTCACCATTTTATATGAATGAACTAAGAAAAGATATGTATGTTGCACAAATGAGCAGATAAACAATTAATTAAGTAGAATTAAGTTTATTAATAGTAAAATTCAATTCTTGTCAAAGGTTTTGACACCATCAGTAGCTTTTAAATTATAATGTTTATTTTGATACATACATCAAACAATAATACAATACCATAATTTGTTTTTAAGTCGTTGTCTTTTTTTAATTTATAAATAATAGTAGTTATAAATGCTCTGGATTCTAATAAAAAAAATGTGTTCTACACTATATAAGTCTCCAGTCAGTAAGAATCCAGGAAAGAAAGGGGAAGGAAAGCAAGGGGGACAAGACTCCCTTCCCAACAAAGTTGTTTAAACTTATACAAACAAATGTACCAATTGGATAATACAGTTAACTAGACAGGTTTAAAACGTAGCTAGGCTACAGAGCTAGCCAGGTGTTGTTCTTTGACAAGATTTTTAGGTCATAAAATTTCAGCTAGATGGGCCTTCTAGTGACTATAAAACATCAAAAGACCTGGACTAGATTGTGCTTTCCTTCACAAGATTTTTCCTTTATAGGCATCCTGAACCAGATGAGAGGCCATCATTCCGCCAGATTGTGGTAGAGCTTGTGGACAGTAAAGGACAGAAAAACACTTAGTACATCCCTGAGGAAGACCTGGACAGTCATCAAGATGCTGGCAGATTAGGAGCTGAACTGCACAGCTTAAATACTGCCTTGAGACAGGCAAAAAATGATAGTGTGTGTGTGACTATGCTCATAGAATGTTGCAACAACAATTCTTGTCATGACAACTAAAACACGTTAACATGAATACATAGTGATACAGGCTTTCCCGAGTGTCCTACGAGGCCTTATGATACTCGTATGTTTTAGTTGTCATGACAAACATGGTTGTTGCAAAATCCTATTATCACTGGGAGCATAGTCACGCACACACAATCGATTTTTTATAGTCTCTAGAAGGCACACAGAGCCAAAAATCTATGACCTAAAAATCTTGTCAAAGAACAACACTTGGCTAGCTCTGGAGCCTAACTACATTTTAAACCATTATAATTATACTATTATATTAACTGTACCCTCAATATAACTGAAGTAACATCAGTTAGTAGTTATAAACTGCTAAAATGTGCAAATTTCTAAGAACAATGTCATTATTGCATAATTAATGAATAAATTGTGTGTACAATTATTGTATTATAGTTTTTGCTCAACATCCTACTGAAACAATTATAGTGTCGATTATTTAGCTGATAATTAATATTATTCACCGCTGCTATAGTAATGTGCCACATTATTCCTTTTTTTATGTAATAATTATATATATAAGGTCACAATTAGACTATACTTGGAAAATTTAAATTAGATATAGATTTGCAATTAGTGAAATGAATATTTCTATTCTCCTTTTAGGAACTTATTTCATGTAACATAATCAGTTTGCTTACCATTGGTTCTGAAGCGTATCACTGATTAGGTAGTTGCCATTGTAACTATTCACTTCACTCTGTGTTGTTAGCAACAACAAAACAAATACATTTTTTTATTGTTGTATACAATATAATTAATATTAAAATTGGTACTGAAGGTTATGATAATATGGGCAGGCTATAGGAAAACAGACCACTTTACTCAAAAATTGAAAAATGAGTTATTATTTTTGAAAAGTAAATCGCTTCCTAGGGCTAGTTATGAACGCCAGTAGAGGATAGCCCGCGTTATTGGAGAAAAAGGCACTTAAAATTTTTGAGGTAAGTTTCCGTATTCTAAAGTTACCTCCGCATCATGCAGTAGTTTCGCGCGAACTGCCAAATCGGTAAGTATCCTACAGTCATTCTTAGCTAATCTCTGTGCTATTTTCTCTAAAATAATGCAATACCCAAGTTATCCTTAGCCAGTCTGTGTGCTTTTTTTCACTAATGTATACTTCCAATTTTAGTGTTGTAATATTGTGCTTGGTTAAGTAGTTGTCAACAGGAAGTAGTGTTAGCTAGATACTAATTTGAATTTAGTTTTAATAGTATAAATACAAGTTGAACAAAAAAAGTTCCAAAGTGAAAGTTAGTCTAGAACTAAAAGTGGTAGGTATTGAGGAATAAAAAGTTTAAATGAAGGCATTAAATAGAGTAATATGTTAAGTATAATAGCAAAACTCAATGTTTTGTGCATGTTCTTTTATTGTGACCAAATTCTTTACATAGGCTACAAACTATTTACATAGGCTACAAATTATTTACATAGGCTACAAATTATTTACATAGGCTACAAATTATTTACATAGGCTACAAATTATTTACATTGGCAAGCAAGGGGCTTAAGTCATGTTATTGTTGTTACTGCTGTTATTTTATGTTTTAAAAAAAACATGTTGTATCATAATATTATTTTGACTGGCAAGTACCCCGCCACATAGTGGCGCTTAACGTACTACAAAGTAAAGAATGCAGTAGCACAAGTTATCTTACTCAGTTATCATTCTCTACCATTGGTTGCGGTTACAAGTTTCCCTCTCAGGCTCTCTTTTTTCTGAACTATCTGAGCTTTTCTTATCGCCCACTCTCTTTTCTTCAGCTCTCTACGCCTCTTACTCCCTCGTCTATTACACCCACTTTTTAGTTACCGACTGTGACGACGCTTTACCATCCACCTAACAATGATACTTTATACCAAACTGTTAAGGTTATGAACTATTCATGAATACACGCACCGTCGGTCGTCGTCGTTACTGACACACGAGCGTATTATTATATAAAAGATAACAGTAGTATATCTTACATCATACCTACAATGTTAAAATTAGTTAATAATGCTGAGTTTCTTAAAAAAACTAAAGACATTAAAGCCTACAAAAAGAAAGACTTCTTTTGACTATTGATGAAAATGGGACTAGCTATTCTTTGCTTCTTGCCAAGTTTGCATTAAATCTGGACTAGAATGAGTCATCTATTCCCTAAATTGCTATAAATCATATTATGACTATTAATGCGTAAATAGTTTCATTAACACTTATCATTATGTATTTACCTTGTTAACACTTCTCCCACCTTATTCCTATAATCATATTCATAAGTCACAACCCAAAGTCATCTTCATACACTGAGATGTATATAGTTGTAACTTTGCCTCTATTATATTATTATCAACCTCTGACAATCAGCAAAAGACATCTTGTTGAGCGTTGCGCAAAGTGCGAGTAATAGGCAAGGCTGAAAGCTCTCGGGTCATCGGCTGCGTCTGTTATATTTCGCCTGCGTCTGTTAAGTTGATAGTCTGGTCCTTCACCCGACCAACCTTTGTGAGAGATAACTAAGTCCCCCACAAATTGGTCCTTCGAGCCCTGAAAGACAGCGAAAGCTCCACCACTCAGCTACGATTCTTCAAGTCTACTCGAGTTCCTTCTTCACCATAGCCTTGTGATGGAAGACTCCACCCCCCCTGAAGTTCGTCTTGAATCCCTCAAGAGAAAACGTGCCCATAGACGTGGCCAGGTGACCAGAATCCAAAGATGTTTGACTGCACTCCTGTCAAAACACCTCAAGGAAATTTCCATTGCTGACGTGGAGCTAATCCATTCTGACCTTATCAATGAGATTGAAATCCATGAGAAACTTCATGACCAGATCGAGGAGCTCCTCTCCGAAATGGATGCTGATCTATCTGCTGAGCTTGCTGATCGCGATGTCCGTGATGACATCCATGCCTCCCTTCGCCAGCAGCTCAACTCCCTCCGTAATAAGCTGGAAGTCTGGCACAAGGGTACTCAGTTGACTGACGAACTGCAAATGCTCCTTGCCACCAGCGAACCATCAAAGCCCCATTTCCAAGAATCCTTCAAGGCCTTCAAGTTGGAGGTTGCTAACCTCACGGTCAAAGCTTCGCCGTTCTCGGATGACGAATACGTCAGAGCTATCATGAAGAGCCTTCGAGAAGGAGTCACTGCTATGCATACTGATATCACTGCTGCTGTTGATCCTTCTCCGTCTGCCAGACCTACAGACTCTACTCCTAGACCTACATCTCGTGCTGCCCCTATAACCGTTGATCTACCAAAGTTCGATGGTGAGCCAACACACTGGGAGCACTTTGAGACCATTTTTTCTGCTGCTATCCGTACAAGAGCATCGGGTTTTAGCAACATGGATATAAGGTGCCTACTTATGGACTCCCTCCTCACTACTGAAGCTAAAGAAGTCGTTCGCTCTATGCCTGTGGACGATACCCCTCTGGATGACATCTTAGCTCGTCTGCGCAAACGATTTGGAAGACCACAGATCGTTGTCCCACTGCTTGTGCGGAAGATTGTCAAACCAGCTACTTTTACCAACTGCTATCAGGGACTACGTGCCCTCATTGACCAATTCATCATGGGATATGAATCCATAAAGAGCTTCATTGGAGATTCTCTCTCAGAATTCCTGGCCTACCTGGCTATGGCTTGCTTCGATAAATCTTTAAAGGATGACTGGGAGAAGCACATCTCTGGAAAGCTAGAAAAACCTACCCTTGCCGATATGCGGTCCTTTGCCGAAAATCTACTGCTCTACAAATCACCTTCAACTGATCCTGCTCCATCACCATCTACTTCTACTCACCATTCGTCTATTCCTTCCTCTACTCATCATTCCTCTGCCCATTCCTCTACCTCTCATCCGCCCAAGCAGAAATCTTCCATCAAGTGCATAGCCTGTGGGGACAACCATGCTCTCATGCGCTGTACTGCCTTCGTCGGGTATGATGTTGAGAAAAGAAACAAGCTTGTCAGAGACAAAAAAGTCTGTTTGAACTGCTTCTCAGATCAGCATGGTTGCCGTGCCTGTCCCAGCAAGTTCTCTTGCAAAACCTGCGGGGGTAGACACCATACACTCCTTCATAAAGATCGTGAACCAGCTACGACTCCATCCCAAGCTACACCTCAACAGTCTTCATCTACTGGTGCTGGAAATTATTCAGTCACTGCCTCCTCTTCATCTGGAGACCAGCTACCTAGAGCTGCCCCTTCATTTCCGAACACCATCACCGTCACCTTGGAGAATGAAGGAAGAACTGCCCGTGCTAGAGCCATCCTTGACACTGGTGCTGGCGTCTCTATTATGTCTGAGGAGCTGGCCTCTGCTCTCAAGCGGAAGAGATACCCTCGGGAGATGTCTCTCTCAGGCAGCTTTGGAGAGGAGAGGTGTAAGTTTTGCGTGGTAACTTGTTTGTTCTCTCACTCTAGATCATTTGTGAGTAACCCCATCACCTTCACGGTCGTCTCCAAGCTGAAACCTGTTCCTGTTCCCTCCAACCGTGAAGAGATCCTGAAGTTGCCCTCACTCCACAATCTCCCTCTGGCAGATCCTGAGCTAGGTGGAGACGTCGACTTATTCCTGGGAAACATGGACATCGACGGTTGTGTCTTTGAGGGATCTCTGAGGTTCGATGGACTTAAAGCCATCCATACTCCCTTCGGCCTCAGCATTGCTGGACCTCTCCACAGCGACTCTCCTACTCAAACCCTCCTGACTTCAGTCGTCCCAGATGATCTCCAACAAGACCTGTCAAGGCTGTGGGAGATGGACCAAGTCCCTGAAGCCCCATCACATTCACCTGAGGATGTTGCTACCATCAAAGAATTCGATTCCACCTACAGACGTATTGACGGCAGATTTTCCGTCTCTCTCCCCAAAGTCAAGGGTCACCCACCCTTAGGCGACTCGAGAAGGCAGGCTGTAAAGAGGCTCTTAGCTAATGAAAGGTCTCTTTCCTCCAAACATAAGCTGGACGACTTCAATAAGGTCATCCAAGAATACCTGGACTTGGGTCATGCTCATGTCATTCCTAGAGACGAACTCCATATCAGCCCCAATTTTTATCTGCCCATTCATGGAGTCTTTAAAGAATCCTCCTCTACCACCAAACTACGCGCAGTATTTGATGCTTCGGCAAAGTCATCTACCGGAGTATCCCTCAACGACACCCTCCTTCCAGGACCTAACCTGTACCCTCCATTGCCTGATGTCATCACAAGGTTCAGAAGGCATAAGGTGGGACTATCTGCAGACATCTCTAAAATGTTCAGGGAGATTCTGCTGAACCCTCCAGAGCGAGACTTCCACCGGTTCCTGAGGAGAGATGACCACAACACCATAGTGGACTGTCGCATGGAACGGCTGACATTCGGTGTTAACTGCTCGCCCTACCTTGCCACCCAGGTATTGCACACTCTTGCTAAATTGTATGTCTCTTCTCATCCTACAGCATCGTCGGCCATCCTATCCGACTTCTACGTCGATGACTTCTTGTCTGGTGCGGAGGACGTTGATGCTGCTGACAAGCTGAGGATTGAGCTGTGCAACCTCCTTTCTCAGGCAGGTATGACCTTGAGGAAGTGGAGGTCCAACTCAGTCGAACTATGCCAAAGAATTCCTGACCATCTCCTGGAAAAAGATGCCACCCCTCTCTCCTTCTCTCTACCATCTCAAGCCCCCAAAGCCTTGGGCATCCACTGGGACGTGAAGAAAGATACTCTACACGTCTCCATCCCTCCAGCCATCCCTTCAGTCATTGTAGTGACCAAGAGAGTCATTGCCTCCGGCACAGCAGGGGTCTTTGACGTCTTGGGCCTATTCTCTCCTGCCATCATCCCTGCCAGAATCATCTTCCAGGAAACTTGGAAGAGGTCTCTGCCATGGGACAAACCTGTTCCTGACGACATCAAGGATAAATGGGACACTTGGATTCAAGACCTCCCTTCTGTCAACAGCCTTGCCATACCCAGAAGACTGTCGCCCTCTCATCGGAAAACTGTGTTCCAGTCACTCCATGGCTTCTGCGATGCCTCTACAGTCGCCTATGGTGCTGCCATCTATCTACGAACCGTCTCCGATGATGGCTCTGTTTTCACCACACTGGTAGTTGCCAAGGCCAGAGTTCTTCCAGTAAAACCCGTTACTATCCCTAGAGCTGAGCTTCTCGGTGCACATCTCTTAGCCAAGATGATCAGCCACACGAGCTCCATCCTGGAAATCTCACTTTCCAATGTCTTTGCCTGGACAGACAGTGAGATCGTGCTATATTGGCTGCCAAAGACTCCATCTCAACTCGTTCGATTCGTGGCCAATAGAGTGCATGCTATCCGTGACCTACTTCCACCTGGCCACTGGAGACATGTCAGATCTGCATACAACCCCGCTGACCTAGCCAGCAGAGGTGTTCGAGCTCCTGATTTGGCTACCTCTTCTCTGTTGTGGTCTGGTCCCCCATGGCTTGCTCTCCCTCCTCACGAATGGCCTGCGCACAAGCTCTCGAAGCCTGTAACCGAAGCACATTGTCTCTCAATCCAACCTGATCCGCTACCGGATTCTGCTCAAAGATCATTCCTGTCTGAACTGTGGAGCAAAGTATCATCCTTCCACACCTTGAACAAGGTCGTTGCCTGGATGCTCCGTTTTGCCAGCAACTCTAATCCCAAGAACAGCTCCAAATTGTACACCGATCTACTCACCCCTTCCGAAGTTAAAGCTGCCAAACACCTCCTCTTCAAGCTCTCTCAACTGGAAACGTATCCTGAAGTGTTTCTAGCTTTGGAGAAAGGCACCAGACTACCAAAGAGCCACTCTCTCTCCAAGTTCAGCTTGGTCCTGTCTGAAGATGGCCACTTGCTAGTTCAGAGCAGAGTCAGAAGACCTGATTCCCCCACCTCTCCCAAGCTGCTGGTACCATTGAGTACCAAGTCCAAGCTCACAATTCTCCTAGTTGCGACCCTTCATGTCTCCTACAGCCATGCAGGTATTTCTGCGTTGGCTTCCATTCTCTCCTCCTCCTTCTACATCCCTAACCTCAGAAACCTCCTGAAGAAAGTCAGCAGATCCTGCCCGTCCTGTCAGAGAGCGTATGCTCTTCCACTCCAACAACGTATGGGTATGCTGCCGTCTTACAGGACCACTCCAGCCCCTCCCTTTGACAACACTGGTGTGGACTTCGCTGGCCCCTTTGTCATCAGACAAGGATACACGCGTAAACCCACACTGGTGAAGACTTATGCTGCTGTGTTTGTATGCATGTGCACTAAGGCTGTCCATCTAGAGCTGTGCTCATCCCTTTCCACCGACGACTTCCTCGCCACACTCCAACGGTTCATAGCCAGGAGAGGTTGCCCGTCCCACATCTTCTCGGACAACGGGACTAACTTTCTTGGTGCCCGGGAAGAGATCCGTGAGATTCAGAACCTCACGGAATCTGTCAAGACGAGGAAAGCTGTGCACAACTTTGCCATCACAAACTCAATCCAATGGCACAACATACCTCCCAGAGCTCCACACTTTGGAGGCCTCTGGTAGGCGGCAGTAAAGTCCATGAAGACTCTCCTAAGAAAGAACCTTAAGCCTCACGCTCTAAGATATGAGGAGCTCTACACCCTCCTCACAGAGATAGAGGCGATCCTCAATTCCCGTCCACTCGCTCCACTACGCAGCGATGATGTAGTGGAGGGAACCTTCCTGACAGCTGGTCACTTCCTGGTGGGTCGACCACTGAAGGCAGCCCCAACTCCTCGACCACCAGCAGGGAAACTATCCAACTTACGACGATGGAACCTGGTCTCCAGGCTCACATCTGACCTATGGAGCCAATGGCTGGGGACCTACCTCGCCTCATGCGCTCAACGCTCCAAATGGCAACACCAAGGACGCAAACTGGCCGTCAACGACCTCGTCTACGTCAAGGATGAAACCCTTCGGATTCGAGATTGGCCCCTGGCCATAGTAGAAGAAGTCTTCCCTGGAGACGACGGAGAAGTGAGAGCCGTCCAACTCAAGTGCAGGGGAAGGTCCTATAAAAGAGCCGCCAATAGACTCATCCCCTTCATCCGAGATGAAACTATCAACCATGCCCCCCCCGGGAGGATGTCTGGGACTCATCCCAGACAGAAGAAAAAAGATCCACAGCCCAGCCCTGGCGATGGACAGTAGAGCCAAGACCAGCCCCGACAATGAACACTTATCATTATGTATTTACCTTGTTAACACTTCTCCCACCTTATTCCTATAATCATATTCATAAGTCACAACCCAAAGTCATCTTCATACACTGAGATGTATATAGTTGTAACTTTGCCTTTATTATATTATTATCAACCTCTGACAATCAGCAAAAGACATCTTGTTGAGCGTTGCGCACTTTTGCGAGTAATAGGCAAGGCTGAAAGCTCTCGGGTCATCGGCTGCGTCTGTTATATTTCGCCTGCGTCTGTTAAGTTGATAGTCTGGTCCTTCACCCGACCAACCTTTGTGAGAGATAACTAAGTCCCCCACATTAACCATCATAAAATAGGAATGAACTAAGAAAAGATATGCACAAATGAGCAGATAAACAATTAATTAAGTAGAATTAAGTTTATTAATAGTAAAACTCAAATATTTTGACACCATAAGTAGCTTTTAAAGTATAATGAATACAATGTGTATTTAATGTACCTACTAACAGCTCATAAAAGGATTTTAATATTATCATAGTAATTATACTCATAAACATCTAACCATAATCTGAGTATTCAATTAATTTAAGGATATGTTATGTAAATATAAAATGCTTATTTTGATACATACATCAACAATATCATAATTTGTTTTGAAGTCGTTGTCTTTTTATAATTTATAATAATATAGTAGTTATAAACGCTCTGGATTGAAATAAAAAAAATGTGTTCTACACCATAAAGTCTCCAGTCAGTAAGAATCAAGGAAATAAGGGGGGAAGGCAAGCAAGGGGGACAAGACTCCCTTCCCAACAAAGTTGTTTAAACTTATATAAACAAATGTACCAATATTGGATAATACAGTTAACAGGACAGGTTTAAAATGTAGCTGCTACAGAGCTAGCCAGGTGTTGTTCTTTGACAAGATTTTTAGGTCATAAAATTTCGGCTCGATGGGCCTTCTAGTGACTATAAAACATCAAAAGACCTGGCAACTTAAATACTGCCTTGAGACAGGCAAAAAATGATTGTGTGTGTGTAAGTATGCTCATGTTGCAACAACAATTCTTGTCATGACAACTAAAACACGTTAACATGAATACATAGTGATACAGGTTTTCCCGAGTGTCCTACGAGGTCTTATGACACTCGTATGTTTTAGTTGTCATGACAAGCATGGTTGTTGCAAAATCCTGTTATCATCGTGAGCATAGTCACGCACACACAATCGATTTTTTATAGTCTCTAGAAGGCACACAGAGCCGAAATATATGACCTAAAAATCTTGTCAAAGAACAACACCTGGCTAGCTCTGTAGCCTAGCTACATTTTAAACCATTATAAGTGTACTATTATATTAACTGTACCCTCAATATAACTGAATTAACATCAGTTAGTAGTTATAAACTGCTAAAATGTGCAAATTTTAAGAACAATGTCATTATTACATAATAAATGAATAATTTGTGTGTACAATTATTGTATTATAGTTTTAGCTCAGCATCCTACTGAAACAATTATAGTGTCAAATTATTTAGCTGATAATTTATATTATTCACTGCTGCTATCGTGATGTGCCACATTATTCTTTTTTTGTGTAATAATTATAATTATATATAAGGTCACAATTAGACTATACCTGGAAAATTTAAATTAGAGATAGATTTGCAATTAGTGAAATGAATATTTGTGTTCTCCTTTTAGGAACTTATTTCATGTAGCATAATCAGTTTGCTTACCATTGGTTCTGAAGCGTATCACTGATTAGGTAGTTGCCATTGTAACTATTCACTTCACTCTGTGTTGTTAGCAACAACAAAACAAATACATTTTTTAATTGTTGTTTACAATACAATTAGCTAATACAGTAAAATTGGTACTGAAGGTTATGATAATAATATGTCGTATTTTCTCTGAATAGTTCAATAAAGAGTGATACGAAAGAAAAATGTCACATTTATGAAGAAATAAATAAACTCAAGAAAAATGCTAATCTCAAGCCTGAAGAGATGGTGATGACAAGCTGTGCAGCATATGGTGCAATTACTACCAGCAAATCAATGATCAAAGACAAATGTCAACCTGGAGACTGTGAAACCATTGCTGTACATAACAATTGACTTCAAGATTTTAATCAGTTTTTTGCCAATTATGTTAAAATATAACTGTACGTAGTAGCTACTTACTGTCAACTTTTCTTTTTCTGTTTTTTGAAACAATTGAGAAAAAAAAACAATAAAGTTTAGACAGATGAAATAAATAATGTCACTATAATAATATTATTTATGTTTATTGAAATGTAAATTGTGAAATTCAATAAAATAATGCTATCTTAAAATCATCTATTGACCACAGTAGGTGAACTAAAAACGAGAACATGATGTAATGATATGGCAAGTTGTATATTCCCTAATTTTAATAGTAGATGTAAACTCCTTTAAAATGGTTTATAGTTTCCTAAATTGTTGAATCTATAATGTAAAAAATGGCTTCAAAAAGTGATCCTGTGCCTTTTAATAATTTGCTGAGTATGGAAACAAACATTACTCCATACGAGTACGAACATTGCAGGTACAAATCACACACATACACACACTCTTGCATTGTGGCCATTTATACAATGACTCCATCAGGCCTCTCTGTTTCACAATATATTTATGACTAGTGGTCTAAATCTTATAATTTAATATGTCTATATATGTAGTCACACAAAATTATCAAGGAGATAATTGAACTAATTTACATGCAACAAACAGTTAAAACTAACATAATCTTAAGAGAGTACAAATAGAAGAAAACAAACACGTAAAACTAAGCCTTCAAATTCTGTGAATAACAAGGCCAACAATATCTATACTAAAGCAAATTTAATCAAAATACTGAGTGGAAATAACTAGGTATGCATCCTTTAACATACATGCCTCCATTTTGATTAAGCATTCTTTGTTTTTTCCCATAGAAAATATAAATTTTGTACTGCTTGTAGCACATCCCTAGCAAAATATATTTACTAATATTTTAAGTTACAAATGAGCTAAACGCTGGATTCAATTTGTTTCTTCTTAAATCTGGTGCACTTGAATTAACTTTTATAGCAATTAAAGTAAGTCTATAAAACAGACAGATGAAGAGCTCAGAAGTTGGTGTCTTCACTCTACACGAAAACTGTATTCACAACAGTAGGTTAACTATACTAAAAATATCAAAACATAAAAAATAACTCTCGTTGCGGAAAGTGACAATCATCGAAAGCATGCGCGTAGTTGATAATCAACGAACCTTAAAAATAATTATGCAGAATCCCCGCGTAATAATAATACTTTTACACTTGAGTAAAGTGGGAGGGGTTATAATCACATTACCTGGGGAGTGGTTAGAAGTAGTAGCTAGAACCCCTACTGGGCGAGAGAGAATGTCAGCGTTAATTTCTTTTCTCCGATTTTGTGGGATTCTTCTTGCACTTACGTCTGTAAGGAGTCAAGGTATGGTATGTACTAATGCTAAAAGGGGATAGCTATGACAATACCTAACAAACGAGTTCGTCAGCTATTATAGAAAGAACGGTGTAACATATAATTGAACATCTACGATAATGAATAGCTGAACTCTCACATGACATCTAGCCTAATCCCTGCTTAAATGGTTGAGTGCCATTTCTACATATTATCAAATTTATACTAGTTTATAACTAGTAATTCTCGGCTATGAGGTGGTGTCACCTTTAACAAGCTTTTAAATGAATTGTATTAATATTATTACGTAGTTATTAATTAATTTATTTATTATTCATTTTAGCATCAGCGTATTCTCAGGAAACGGGAACATGTTATCAGCAAACGAGTTGCCAGGGCTCAACTCAAATTGCTGTAGATGTTTCTAATTTAGAACGCTATTGCTGCAGATATTCCAGCCCCGGAATAACCAGAGGATATAGCTACCAACATTTTGGCATACATACATGTTTCATGTGTCCACGAAGTAAGTTTCAAGTTATTTCTGCCATTGTGAATTGCAGAACTCTTGTGACACGCATCAAGCGTGAGAGCACGTTCAGTGAAACACTTTGTTTGTCTCCTGGCATATCTGTTAATTATCTTTCTGCCATTTCTCCATTTTGTTTGCTGATTTGTGTATGTATGTAAGGCATGTGATGTGTAAATACATATTTATAGTAGAGCTGATATCACTATTTTTTTTTCAATATTCAAAATTTAATTCTGCTGATACCAATGCTGATTTAATGGACTACTTTAGCTGGTACATATTTAGCTAACAATGTATTTATTGACTATACATTAGTAGCAAGCCCCCCACACACTCAACACAAATGAACATACAGCAACCTATTTGCTGGCATTCTGTTCATAATGCGCACTGCTGCAGGGGATCATCTGCGAGTTCAAAGCCGAAATTTAATTTAGGAGTGCCGACAGTTGTACGGGTGCAGCTCAAATGTGTGTGCAGAATAAAATTTTGTTCTCCACCAACTTATTACTCAGTAAATGTGGGACTGTGAACCACCAATTATATATATGTGACCGGTTTTGGGAAAATCGGCCTAAACGCGGCATCTAAAGTTTTCTAATTTGTGACCGGTTTTGGGAAAATCGGCCTAAACGCGGCAAACAATATTTTTCAGTATCCCCGGGTAAAGCCTTATGGGTCAATTTTTTTTCGAAAAAATTTTTATGGCAGAAATGGATAGACACCAGCTAGCTCTAGCTTATGACGCAGTTGTAAGCTCTGGCGTGCTCTAGAACTCACACTAGGAGGCTAGAAACATTAGCCGGTTGGACTCGTGTACGGAGAGTTGCTAAGAAATTATTGGCGGGCTTTTCACTAACAGCCGGGAAAAAACTGTAGCTAACTAATTTACTTACTATTCTACATAATTCACGTACTCACGCAATTCTCGCCGGCATAGTTTCTTAAGGAGCCCTGCATTAAGCCTTTTAGACTTCTTTCAATCCGCCTGTAACCGGTTTATTCCATAGTGTCCCGGAGACACGCAGTAATGGTATACGGACACAAGGCACGCCCCCTGACCTTAGCAATGCCTTTACCCGGCGTTTTTTCGAAATCAGCAATAATAAGTTTAGCAAAAATACTGAAGTGTTGTAGTGCGTAGGGCGAAGACGGCTTGTGCTACAGCTTCCAAATTAGGAGGACGGCATCCCAAGGCCCCGTGCAGCCTACTGGTAGAATAAATTAGAAAACTTTAGATGCCGCGTTTAGGCCGATTTTCCCAAAACCGGTCACATTTATTCTACCAGTAGGCTGCACGGGGCCTTAGGATGCCGTCCTCCTAATTTGGAAACTGTAGCACAAGCCGTCGTCGCCCTACGCACTACAACACTTCAGTATTTTTGCTAAATTTATTATTGCTGATTTCGAAAAAACGCCAGGTAAAGGCGTTGCTAAGGTAAGGGGGCATGCCTTGTGTCCGTATACTATTACTGCGTGTCTCCGGGGACACTATGGAATAAACCGGTTACAGGCGGATTGAAAGAAGTCTAAAAGGCTTAATGCTGGGCTCCTTAAGCAACTATGATGGCAAGAATTGCGTGAGTACTGAATTATGTAGAATAGTAAGTGAATTAGTTAGCTACAGTTTTTTCCCGGCTATTAGTGAAAAGCCCGCCAATAATTTCTTAGCAACTCTCCGTACACGAGTCCAACCGGCTAGTGTTTCTAGCTTCCTAGTGTGAGTTCTAGAGCACGCCAGAGCTTACAACTGCGTCATAAGCTAGAGCTAACTGGTGTCTATCCATTTCTGCCATAAAAATTTTTTCGAAAAAAATCGACCCATAAGGCTTTACCCGGGGATACTGAAAAAAATTGTTTGCCGCGTTTAGGTCGATTTTCCCAAAACCGGTCACATATATATATATATATATATATATATATATTTGGTATATTGGAACTGTTAGGCCTAGCATAGGAAATATTATGTACAGCCCATTGGCAATTTTATCCAAGTAATGACAGGTGGTGGATTGAGCTAGGGTTAGCCTAAACCTCAGGAACTTGTATCCTTGTTCTGCTTGCCTTTATTTGTTTGTTAGTTGTTGTTTTTTTAACAGTACAGCTAAAAAAAAAGCTATTTACTTTGGAATCCCTTGCATATATTTTATATTTATAGTTTAGCTCTGACAGTTAAAGAGTGTGGTTATGTGTGTGATTTGTACCTGCATGTGTTAGATTGAATTAATACTTCTGTATGTTTATGTATTTTAGTAATGGGGTTCTTTAATTCAACTTATACTGGAGTTGAACAGAGTAGTTCACACCAGTTGCTAGTAGGAATACTGTCTGGACCACATCCTAGTGGTTTTGCTGTTCTCTTTGTTGATGTAACTGCTGGAACATCCAGTAAGTTCTTTCTCTGTGCAGTTGGTGCAAAGTATGTGTATTCAGGCATAACTGAGGTCTAATATAATTGCGAGTGAGAGAAGAAAATGAAATGTTATCAGGGTGTAACACTTAATTAGGAATACTTGTTTATGTGTATATCATTTTTGTACTTTGACCCTCACATTATTGTGTTCGTTTAGTGGGCAAACCTATTCCATATTTCACTAAAACAGAAACTTTTTGTTAGTGATGTTTTCCCTGTCATTCAAGGAAATTTAATTGTTTTCTGCTTTGAATTCTGATATAATCTGACTGTGCGGGTGCAGTTAGGTTTTAAAAACTTACTGGAGTTCCTTTTTTGGTGGTGATAGTAAGGTCTCTGATCCTTAGGCTGGGAATTCTTGGTGTTGCCACTGCTCTCAATTTAAAGAATGCCTACTAGAATGCTTACCGTTGAGCGTCTGTCCGCCCAAAAAAAAAATTTCACAGTAAACTAGAAGGTGAATAAGTGTGCACTCTGTGTGAACCCCGCAGCTACTCTGAGATTGTTAGAATTTGAGCTTCAGCTAGTACAATTAGAAATGGTAAGTCCAAATTTTTAACTTTTTTCGGACTAATATACTTTTTTGTATAACCTAAAGAGTATGGTATTGATGTGCTTTAAAAAATTAATTCTTGTTGGAATGTCTTTACTGAAAAGAAGTAAAAAATAAAATATTTACTTTTTTTCATGTTGCTCAACTAGTTGTCATAAAATTGACAGGGAAAGGGTTAAGGTGCAGTTTGTCATAGCTAATTATACACACTATAATGCAATTTTATATGCACACTATGCAACAGTAATATTATTCTTATTTGAAAACCCATTTGTCCAATAGCAAGTCATGAGGAGAATACAAGTAAGTCTTACAGGTGTGTGTGTGTTACAGGTACTGCTTAGCTTAAGGGAGGAGACCCATAGCAACTGTTGGTAAGGCTGTGGGAAGTGTTAAGTGCTATCAACCACAAAAATCTACCACCCTCACCTGGCTCCGCACGCATCTCGCAAACATAACCACCGCTTGGTTTATTAGCGCGCGTAGCGGGGCGGCAAAAATCTCGAGAGTTCCCAGCCCTAACCTCAGTAACCTACTCGTGGGTTAGCTTTGACCACGTTGTTGTTACAACCAGCTTCAACAGCAAACTATAATAATGCCTTCCAGGAAAAGGAAGAGGACTATTAGTGCAGCCACAGAAATGAGGAAAATGAAATGTGCTATGAGAAGAAGTAAGAAATAAGTAAATAAATATAATATTAAAAAAATATATACATATATTATATATAAATAAAATAATTGTGTATAGGCATAAGATTGGAGCAAGTCCCAGCAATAGGTGGGGCTTCCACTGATACTCTTGATGATCCTTCCTTTACTGGTCATGATGCCACGCCCTCTCTTCGGCAGGAGTCATCATCAGAAGTGCTCCCTGATTCACCTTCTCAAGATTTAGTGTCCAGGAGTATGTCAGCGACTGCACAGATACTGTACATTATCCAGGTATGCAATTACTGCAAATAATAATAAATGTAATAATTATTTTACACTTACATTTTTTTGTAGTCTTGGTAGCCCACATTGGCTTCTCATTTGATTTTCCACTAATGCTGGCAGAAGTTGAGCGACATCCGAAGCAGTTGGCTCTCTATGTCTTCGAGGACCAAAATATCCATTTCAGCGACACTTTACCACTGCTACGAAAGGTTTGTATTCATCAGTTACTGCAACACAAGATGTTTTTTTTTTAATCGTCCTAGACGAAGAAGGATGGAGACACTAATTTATTGGACAAGCACTTGGCATCGGAAGTCTCCACAAACATTTTTGGGGACTGACATAGAAGGTAATAATTATCAAAGTTCTAGGGTATAGCTGATGATTCTCAATATGATTTGTAGGAGCCCATAGGGCTTTACCAGATTTTGAAGCATTGGAAGCTGTGATCACTCATCCATTTCTTGTACATTGCTTGTCTCATCTTGTAATCCGTTCTCCAAGGAAGCAGGGGGATTTGTGGATCCAGCAGAAAAGATGTTTACAGCGCACAACAAGCCTGATACGATCCTTGGGCAAGCACAACATCACTTCCACTCAGGCAAAGAAACTTGACAGCGTTGGATTGAGCTATGGAGACTTGGAACTGCTCAAATCTGAATGCAAGGACCCAGAAGAATTTGTACGAATTCTGAAGGATAGCGGAATTAACAGCAAACCCTTCCAGGAGAAGCTGTCCAAGCATTTCAAATACAGCCAAAGAAAATAAGTCATTTTTTCCAACCCGGCTCTTTTCAGAGCCACTACCTCACAGAAGGTTTCACCTAAAATATTCACACACATAATTAATGGGCTATTTCTTCAAATCCTTACACTACTAGCTAATTCGCTTACCTGTGCATCGGTAAGGCAGACGTGCTATATCGCCTGAACGGGGTACTGTATAAATCCACTGCAGGACCCGCTCCCAGCTTAGTATCGAAATCTAACAAGCTGGGTGCTTCTTCAACAGCACCATAGGTGATTCTTCAACAGCACCGTAGCTGTAGGTGATTCTTCTCACTAAAAAGCACTTTGGTGGACGGGGCGCAAAATGCAACATCCGGGGCCGAGGGGAGGCGTTATAGTTTCACGCGCACTTCGTTTTGACCCAGCCGCAGGTCGCGGCCGCCTGCAAAGAGAATGAATTTGCGACAAGTATTTTTTAGCTATAAGGGGTCACGGGATGCAGTCTAAACTTGGAACAGTAATTCGGTGACGTAAGGTGAACAGGCCTACGTTTAGATTTTCTTGATGGCGTGCCGGATATTTAGAAAAGTAAAGTTGCTATAGCTACTAAACATAGGAAGCGGGAACATAATGGGAAAAAGGCGTAGAGTCATGAATCGGCAGAAAAGCTTGGACGGTTGCAGAGAAACAACACGAAATGTCCGCAGAAGTAAATCGCTCCTAACTGGGCTTACAAAGGTGCCAATGGGCTGAATTTTGGTGTGCAGAGAGACCTTATCACCCTAAATAATATCAGCATGTTAAAGAATTGCCACCATTGCTTGAAGTTGTTTTTTTTTTCAGCATCAATTTTTAAGGAAAATGCGTGGGCCGGATGGGTCTCCACCCTTAAAGAATATCTTGTGCAAACATTTAATAAATACGTTAGCCATCCTTTTTTTTTTTAAGCAAAACTTTTTAGGATTCCCCTCAGTTTCTTCTGTTACTACAGCAGTAAGCACAAGTCTTGGGTTAGGCTCATCAAAGCTGTGCAATTATTCCTCAGAATTGCTTGTTTTTTCAAGGCACAAAATGTATGGCGGCAAATGGTTACTATGACATCAAAACCCTTTACCATATGCAATTTTAAAACTTGGCAGTGTTTTTTTTCGTTGTTTTTGTTTTTTTAGCTGAGTGGTTTTAGTCAGGAAAATCAGGATGGCTTTACGTTTATAGCTGAAATAAAATAATGATGACAACAATGATATTTAATAGTACACTTGTGTGTCAGTAACAATGGCGGTGTGTACATTCATAAATAATTCATGCACTTAAGCAATTTGGTAAAGCAGTGATTACATGAATGGGAAAAGTGTCGTCACATTCAGTAGAAAGTGGCTAATTGTAACTAAAAAGCAGGTGTAATAGTAGACGAGGAAAGGCGGCACAGGTTTCAAAAAGGAAGGCAAAGTACGAAGGAGAAGGCAAAAGACAATTAATCGTCAAAAGTGGTTGGAATCTGCGAGGTAAGGGAATGTAGGTTTAGAAGAAAAGGCCAAAAGGCGAGCGATTAGCTCATTGTAACTAAAAAGCGGGTGGCATAGACAGTAATTGAGGTTTCAGGAAGGAAGGTAAAGTATTTAAAAAAACAAAAAAAAACAAAGAAGTGCTCCCTGAAATGAGGAAAATGAAAAGTTTTGCAAAGTTTAAGTCTGCAATCATGATGGTAGGACAGAGATTCAGAAGCAGGAGAGGTAGAAAAAGAGCTGAAGAAAGGAAAGGTGGGAGATAAGAAAAGCTGAGATAGTTCAGAAAAAAAGAGCAGGAGAGGGAAACTTATATAACCTTAACCGCAATGGTAGATAATGATAACTGAGCAAGATAACTTATGCTACTGCATTCTTACTTTGCAATATGTCAAGCACCACTGTAGTACTTGCTATAATATGTCCAAGTTGAGTTGGCCCTAAAAAAAACAACTTTAGAACGGAAGCAGCTATATATCTGGGATTTGTACCATGGGAAAGCTCGTGTCGAAACTTTAACATAATCTCTCAGTAAACTCCAAAAATAGAGGGAAAGTGCTATTCCTAAACTCAATACAAAAGTCTATGGGAATAGAAAAAACCACAGCTTTCCCGCTCTACACTTGCCCGAATTTTGTCACATGGTTCGGTGCAATCGATCACGTGTAAAATTTTCAATGAGCTTGTAACACAAGAACTTGTCCCTTCTCCGGAGAGTACTTTAGTATAGGATACAGGTAAGTGTAATATGCAGGTAGATTTAATTTTTTTTGCTTGTTTAACAACTAATGCCGAGCTGTAAATAGAAATAATGCTGAATGGGGTCGTAAATCCCGCTCAGATAATGGCTCATTGATTAACCGATTACCGGCCGAATTATTACTTAACCGCGGTGCCGCGAGCCGCCGTATTTTTTTCCGCCGGAAGTAACCCTTACTGGAGAAGCAACTTTCTGACTTTGTAGCGGAGAAACAATCGGTCCTGGACGTAAAGTTTCTATTGATCAGCCGCTGGTAAAAGCTTGCTCTTGCTATTGCTCAATGGATTGAAAGTCCTGCACGCTCCAGTTTTCGACAGTGGATGGGAGGACACCTAAGGCTACGAAAATTTTTTGTATCTCGTAGCATCCTTGGGGTGCCACTTCGCGTTGCTTAGTTTCACTACGCTAGTTATGAGCTTACAATAGAAGACACGTTCCGAGATTTGAGTAATGGTTATGAATGACGCAAGAATGGACAATTACAGCAACTTATAAAGGTGAATTGTTAGGAAACAAAACACACGCCATTTTCAGATTTATATTAATGAGAATGAAAACATCCAAATCTAGCCAATGATATCGACTTTAATAAGTCACTCTGTGACATTCTTGTGTTGTTTTTAGTGATTAATAGATTCTCTTGTGTTTCCTGCATCTTTGGAGTCCTGAATCCACAGTAGAATCAATAAACTTCTCCAGAAGACTTAAGCTATCATTGCAGCAAACAAAGTATCAAAATAATCATGAATTATAATTCTTGTTATAAAATTTTATATGAGAATATTTGGTAAACATGAAGTGTTTTGTGGCAAGGTTTATCTGATAAATTTTATATTGTAACCACACTTGTAGATATGCTATACAGATAGCTATACTACATTACAAACCTGAAATGCAATGATAGATAACTGGTAGATTCAGGTAAGCAGCTGTAGGCAGATAGTTATTACCTCCTTTCTTGTACGCAGAATTGCGTATTTGGCCTTTCAGGGACAAAATACGGAGGTACGCAAAATTGCGCATTTGCTCAGATAATGGATAATTGAATAAAGTAGTTCTTGACTCGAAGGACCAGACTACCAGCTAAGCTAACTCTATCGCTGGCACTTGGAGCGCTTGCAACGGAATTAACATTAACTAATAATAATTTTAGCATACACATACAATTTCATATATAGTGAGGCGCACAATGATACACCGGATGGTTGACGCATGAATATCATTATGTAAGTTTGATAGGTAAAGGGTGATTACATCAGTGCGTGCGTATGATTCAATTACTGTTCTCTCAGTCTTTGTCCCTTGTTCAGGTGGAGGCTCCCGAGTCCTGAACATCCTGGGGGGGCGGGGCTGATTCTCCATAGTTTTCTGTGGGAAGGAGGATTAGACGATGAGTAGATCTGGTATAGGTTTTCCCTAGGTAATTAATGTCCACGACCCTCACCAGTCCGTCATCTCCAGGGTAAGTCTTAGTGATTCTTGCCAGGGGCCAGTCACGTCCTCTAATGGAGTCATCCTTCAGGTAAACTACTTCTCCGACCTTGAAGTTATGAGTCTGGTGCAGCCATTTCGATCTTTCGTTGAGGCTCTGAAGGTAAGTACTTTTCCATTCAACCCACAGGTCCTGTGTTAGTCGTTGGACCAGTGCCCATCTTTGGAGATGACTGAGGTTGGCTGGACTAGCTTGAGGAGTTGGAGGTGACTTCAGGGGTCGTCCGATTAGAAAGTGTCCAGGAGTTAGGATAGGATCTTCTGAGCTGGTGGAGTTTACTGGCGTTAGAGGTCTAGAGTTCAGAATTGATTTCACTTCGGTGAGAAGGGTTGACAACTCATGGAAACGAAGCGGATGAGGTGAGATCAGTTTCCGCAGAAGAGTTTTCATACTCTTCACCCCGGCTTCCCATAGTCCGCCGAAGTGTGGTGTTCTTGCGGGAATGAAGTGCCAGTGAAAGTTGTTGGAAGTGCAAAGATGTGATATAGCTTGTTCGGATTCTCTGGATGTAGTAAGTCGTCGGAGCTCTTGTAGTTCATTGCGAGCACCTTGAAAATTAGTGCCATTGTCAGAAAAGACGTCTGATGGAGTTCCTCTCCTGGCACAGAAGCGTCGGAAGGCTGCGAGATACTCAGTCGTGGTCAGGTCAGTGCATAACTCGATGTGGATAGCTCTAGTTGTTAGGCACACGAACAAGCATGCATAGGTCTTCATCAACACAGGCTTTCGCGTGTGTCCTTGTCTAATGATGAATGGCCCTGCGAAATCGACTCCCGTCTGATCAAAAGGAGGAGCTGGAGTTGTTCGTACTTCGGGGAGTAGACCCATTTGCTGGTGAAGAGGCTTCGAGTAGGCTTTCTGACAGGTTATGCAATGTCGACTAAGTCCTTTCAGATGGTTTCGCAGACCTGGAATGTGATATTTGTCCCTGATAATTGACATGAGGGTAGAGATCCCTGGATGAAGATATGTTTGATGTAAGGTGGATACCAGGAGCTTCACGATGCTTGACTGGAGTGAGAGGGGGATGAACTTCTTTGGTTCTCGTGGAGACTTGGAGTCTCGAAGACGTCCACAGACATTGATGAGTCCATCGGAGTCTATGATGATACGGAATCTTGATAAGGAATGTCCTTTGGATAGAGTCTTTCCTTTGGAGTGGTTCTGTAGCACTTCTGGATAAGTCTGCTGTTGAGACAGACGGAGAGATCCAATCCTTCCACTGCTGAAGAATAGAGTCAGGTACTGTTTCGTCCCATGAAAGTTGACGTTGCCACAAGTTCTGGAGAAGGATCTTTGGTAGTATCGTAGAAGGAGCAAAGAACCCAAGTACGTCGAAGACTTTAGCAGACTCCGAGGCTATGAGTCTCTTGGTGACTTTGGAGTTGGTCGAAGGAGTTGGGATGGAGATGTGAAGTTGGTCCATGGTAACATTCCAATAGATTCCAAGTGCCTTTGGTGCTTGGCTTGATGATGATGATAGATGTAAGTCTTCTGTTTCAACAAGTTCATTGGGGATCGTCTTCCGAAATTCATCGTTGCTGGTTCTCCATTTTCTGAGTTTCATGCCAGCTATGTTGAGGAGGTCACATAGCTGCTTTCTGATGGCAGTAGCTTCTTCCATGGTGGAGGCACCAGCTAGATAGTCGTCCACGTAGAAATCCCGAAGAATTGCTCGTGACGCTTGAGGATGTGTTGCAGAGTGACTTTCGGCTAGGTGTTGGATAACCTTGGTAGCCAAGAAGGGTGATGGCTTGACCCCAAATGTGACCGGTTTTGGGAAAATCGACCTAAACGCGGCAAACAATTTTTTTCAGTTTTACCGGGTAAAGCCTTATGGGTCGATTTTTTTCGAAAAAATTGTTATGGCAGAAATGGATGGACACCAGTTAGGTCTAGCTTATGACGCTGTTGTAAGCTCTGGCGTGCTCTAGAACTCACACTAGGAGGCTAGAAACACTAGCCGGTTGGACTCGTGTACGGAGAGTTGCTAAGAAATTTTTGGCGGGCTTTTCACTAACAGCGGGGAAAAAACTGTAGCTAACTAATTCACTTACTATTCGACATAATTCACGTACTCACGCAATGCTCGCCATCATAGTTTCTTAAGGAGCCCTGTATTAAGCCTTTTAGACTTCTTTCAATCCGCCTGTAACCGGTTTATTCCATAGTGTCCCGGAGACACGCAGTAATAGTATACGGACACAAGGCACGCCCCCTGACCTTAGCAATGCTTTACCCGGCGTTTCTTCGAAATCAGCAATAATAAGCTTAGCAAAACTACTGAAGTGTTGTAGTGCGTAGGGCGAAGACGGCTTGTGCTACAGCTTTCAAATTAGGAGGACGGCATCCCAAGGCCCCGTGCAGCCTACTGGTAGAATAAATTAGAAAACTTTAGGTGCCGCGTTTAGGCCGATTTTCCCAAAACCGGTCACAAATGTTAACCTCTTCATTCGGTGGTCTTGGATCTGTCCGTCTGTTCCTCGGATTAGAAATCGATGCAGGTCTCGGTCGTCCTCGTGGAGCAACACTTCCCGGAACATCTTGGAAATGTCCGCGCTGAAACCGATGGTATGGGTTCGGAACCGGATGAGGATGTCTGTCAGGAGTGGGTACAGATTGGGTCCCGTCAGCAATAAGTCGTTGAGGGCTACTCCAGAGGTTGACTTCGCCGAGGCGTCGAAAACGGGTCTCAGCTTTGTAGTGGTTGACATCTCTTTAAACACCCCGTGTACAGGTAAGTAGTAGGCCTTTGGATTGAGGAGTTCGGAAGATGGAACTTGCTCAGCATGCTGAAGTGTGACGTATTCTTGTAGAGCTTTGTTGAAGTTTTGTAATTCGTCCTTCTTTTGGAGAGAGCGTTCATTTTGTAAGAATCGCTTCACGGCGCTATGACGTGATTCTCCAAGGACAGGTGGATTGTTGACTTTAGGGAGTTGTACCTTGTATCGTCCATCTGATTCCTGTTGAAATGTGTCTTGAAAGTGATGAACTGCTGTCTCGTCTTCTGGTTTGATTTGAGTTTGAGTCTCCGGGGTCTTGTCCAGTTCCCACATCTGTAGAAGTGCTTGTTGAAGAGGATCCTCCCGAAGTTGTATCTTGAGGACTTGAGTAGGAGGTTGGTAGTCCAAAGGACCAGTAACTGTCCACCCAAAGATGGTTGGCGAAACTGCAATATCCGGAGTTGTGTGATATCGGAAAGTTCCCAGAATACACTTGCAGCAGTCTAGACTGCCCACCAGGACATCGAGGGGTCCGCCAAAAGATGGGTCTGCCAATTGAAGATCTTTGATATGAATGTCTGTTGCGATGTCCTCTTTACGTAGAGGAGGATATGCCGTAGGGAGTTTGGATATGACAGATAGTCGTAGAGTTACCGATTGGTTAGGGTCCGCTATGGATTGAAGTTTTGCTTGAACATAGTTACGACTAGTTCCTCCACCGTAGGCTCCTTCAATGAGAAGTCTCTGCGGGTACCTCTTGAGTTTTAGGTGAGATGCGAGGGATTCCGTTATGAGTGAAGATGAAGCTCCAGTGTCGAGAGCAATCCGGGCTTGGCGCTGTCTTGGTCCATTTGATATGGACACGACAGCGGTGTTTAGAAAAGCAATGGTTGGTGGTTCCACTGCTGTAGAGTTGTTTGGAATGGGAGACGTTATGTTGGTTTGAGTTTGAAGTTGAAGTGTTATTAGATAGACTTGGTTCGGTTGAAGGTGGTTCTCGTTCTCTGGCAATCACAAGTGAATTCGTTGATTGAGTCTGTCCCACTTCATCTCTATGAAGGAGGGAGTGGTGTTTCTTGTGGCAGTGACGACATGTGAAACTTGAAGAACAATTGTTGCAAGTGTGGGATGGATGCAGACAGTTGACACACCATTTTAATTCTCGGATATACTTGTTCCTCTCATCTACGTCATATCCTAGGAAGATAGGACAGCGTTGTAATCCATGAGAATCGTGGCACAATTTGCACTGAATTTTGTGGACTGGTTTGGAGTTGCTAGAAGGTTTTGGGTTGTTTTGCTTCTTGGACGTAGACTTTTCAGCAGAAGAAGTAGAAGTGAACGGCATGGAATATTCGAGTGGCTCTAGGAATTGGATCAACTCCTTGAGCGTTGGTAGTTGCTCGAAGCTTGCTACGTGCTTCGTCCACTCTTCACGTAGCTTGTCGTTAAAGTCTTCTTGGGCGACGGCGGCAAAAAATTGAGACAATGTGTTGGCCTTCATTGTCTCCATAGACTCATAGGCCAGTAGAAATCGTTGTCTGATACGAGTAAAGCTTTCTCGGTCATAACCGTAGGAGTCGGTCTGCAGAATCTTGCGCACATGATGGGGATAGATGACTGAAGGTCGTCCAAAGTTGTTGATAAGTGCCTTGATGGCGTTGTCATAACCATCATCTGATTGTGAGTGTTGTTGGACTATTTTCCTTGCTCCTTCATCCTTCATCGATTTCAGAAGGAGACAAAGTTTTTCTTCCTTTGTGAGGTATTTTCCATGTTGTTCGATTGTAGTAGAAAATAACTTGTAGAAAGAGTGCCAGTCTATAGGTGATCCCATGAACCTTGGTAAGTCCAGTTCGAATCGAGGTTTTGCATTTACCACCGATGTTGTGACTGTTTTCCTCTTCTCTGGAGCAGGTGCTTCTTTCTCCAAGGCAGCCATTTGGTATTCACAGAGGGCTTTATTGATCCTTGAAAGTTGACCTTGTACTGATTCCCGTAGAGGAGAGATATCTTCATCATCTCGGTACTTAAAGGTTTTAGAAATGTAGGTGGACACTCTGGAGGAGAACTTGGTACTATTCTTATCATAAATCTTAGTTGATGGGTCAAGCTCGAGCAGCTCTGTGTAATCTTTCTCGATCAGTGAGGCTTCAACGTAATGAGAGAGTTTAGTTTCCAGACGGTCCAGCTTGAGGAGGTATGCACGATGCTGTGCCCTTAGGTCTTCATCTCTTCCTCCATGTCTTCTTCTGATGTTCCTTGGTCCTCTAGCAGGGTTTCGTACCGCATTTGAAGATGGGAGTGTATTGTAGTTTCTCGCTGGAGTCTGAACGGAGCTCTGAGATTATATCTTCATCGAGGTTATGAAATGGGAGGAGTTGTAGCTCGTCAATCCGGGTCTTGATCCTCGTGATTTTTCCTCTTCGAAACTTTCGTTTTCCTTTTACAGAGTTAATGTTGGTGAGTTCATTGATGAGTTTTAGTTCTTCCATTGTGCAACTCAAGATCTCTAGAGCTGGTGGCAAGGTGAAATCTTTGTTAGTTTAGTGAAATCTTTTAAAAATTTGCCACCAACTCTTTCAAATGAGCACACTCAAGTTGAACTAGTTGTTATAGTAGATAATAGACTTCCTTTAGTTCAGGGAGTCGTCAGATGTTTGTTGTAGATAGATAATCCTTGATGATAGCAGTGGTAGAACTTCGGCTGGAACTCCTTCCGCAGTCTAGCAGGATCCGACTCGAAGGACCATATGAACGGGGTCGTAAATCCCGCTCAGATAATGGATAATTGAATAAAGTAGTTCTTGACTCGAAGGACCAGACTACCAGCTAAGCTAACTCTATCGCTGGCACTTGGAGCGCTTGCAACGGAATTAACATTAACTAATAATAATTTTAGCATACACATACAATTTCATATATAGTGAGGCGTTCAATGATACACCGGATGGTTGACGCATGAATATCATTATGTAAGTTTGATAGGTAAAGGGTGATTACATCAGTGCGTGCGTATGATTCAATTACTGTTCTCTCAGTCTTTGTCCCTTGTTCAGGTGGAGGCTCCCGAGTCCTGAACACTTAGTTAAACACCACTGAATTAATACTTCTGGCGGGCTAGCTTACCTTGGGTGGAACTCTGGTGGCAGCGATAATCAGAGTCTCTAATGAATAGTTGTTGGAGTCTTCGGTGGCTTCGTAATTGGACTTGGCTGAGTTTTCGTGTCATTTTCAGTGATTGTCACTTGGTCATTAACCCTCAGCGCGCATGCGCCGGAGGGTTACAGTAGTCATCCTGTCTGTGTGCCATTCATTCATTCTTTCATTCAACAAAGGATCTCGAAGACGACGGCCTTAACGATGTAGAGATAGAGAAATTTGCAAAGTAAGTCCCTTTAATATGCTAGAATTTTTTGTTTCGACTTAGTTTTCAAGAAAACGCTAGTCGATTGTAGCCGTTCGTCGTACGATCGTTGTGCTAGTGCGCTACCAGTAACGCCCCTTTACCACACGTTATAATCACGTGAGCTGAAAATTGCAGCTAGAGAATGGCCGGTTAGTACTACTGCAGTTGCAATTGTCGCGCTTCACGCGTGTAAGGGGGCTCTAGAGTCGAGTTATATACCGAGGAGCTGATCTATTTTAACCTAGAGGCGTTCCCTTTGCTCTGTTGTTTGCTTCTTTCTTTGTATCGCCGTAAGTAGTAACTGTCTGTGTCTAAATGCTAAAGGTTTGAAATAATTTTTAACAGACGTTCGCTTCTATTGCTGATCTCTGGTGGACATACGCTGAGGTTTCGCACCTCCTGGTGCTTCATTTAATTGGTATTGATTTCCGTTCGTGGCACTTTGTTTGTGTGTGCCTCCTTATTTGGACTTGTACCGTTTATCACTTTAGTGTTTTGTTTTGGTTCAGTGTTTTGTTTGCTTTCGTGGCATTCTCTCACTTATTCACTTTAGTGTTTTGTTTTGGTTCAGTGTTTTGTTTGCTTTCGTGGCATTCTCTCACGTAATCACTTGTACTCTTTTGTTGTGTGTGTCTTGCAGGTCCTCTCTTCCTTTGGACCACCTGGATGAGCTAGAGGGAGCAGCCAGGGAGAAGGTGCAAGAGCAAGACGCAATCCCGGGGTCTGAGTGTTCTTGAGTTTGCCAAGGCAGTCCCTCCAGCTTCTAGGTCAGATAGTAGTAGTACAGTTGTCTCCCTAGAAGGGTGCCGTGACCTTGTTGGTGAGTCTGATAGGACACTTATTGAGTCAGATAATACAGTACCATATCCCATGATGTCAGACGACAAACGTGATTTAGAGAGTGGGCGTGGCACTCATTCTAGTGGCTTGAGTGAGGATATGCAATCCGGGTTTAGTGTCTGAGTTTACTAGGGCTGTTGCTGCGCCTGACAGATCCAGGGATAGTATGCATGAAATTGAGTCAAGGCAGATAAACTCTCTGGCTCCACATAAGGACGGAGTCGATATGGCCAAATACGTGCGCAAGTTAGAGGCAGATCTCAGAGATCTGGGCTGCCCAATGCGTCACTGGAAGTCTGTGTTGCTTCAAAAGCTACAGTCTAAAACTGCTTCCTCGACAGTAGCTGGTATTGATCGTGATGAAATTGACTATGAGCAGCTGAAAGAGATTTTGCTGGATGCTCTTGGCTCTAGTTTGACTTCTATTGGTGCTAAGCTAACAACAGAATTTGCTAATGCTACTAGGTCAATGAGTCCTTTAGAAACATATGTCCACTTAAAGAGCTTGATGGACTCAGTTGACATGATGTGTCATTCTAAGGCGGAGTTGCTCCTCTTCTTTGCATGTGCTACCTATCGTGCATCTAGACCAGTCGCACAGCGAGCTATAATGGACCAGCGAGAGTTTACCTCTTTTAAAGACCTGAATAAATTAGCATTGTCAATAGATTCCACAGACTCTGTCAAAGTCTCTGGTAGTAGTCGTTACAATAGGTATGGTAATGGTGGTAATGCAATAGAATATTTCAAGTGCCATAAGTTTGGGCACATGTCATTTGAATGTCGTAGCTATGTGTGGCAGTAGTAGTAGTGGGTCTGGTAGCAGTAGTAGTGGTAGGTCGTCCTCAATAGTCTGCTATACCTGCCATGAACCTGGCCACAAGTCACCAGAATGTCCCTATAAGAAAAGTAATGATAGTGGTTCTGATTCTAGGTCTGTCAGTAGTAATAAGGCTGGTGTACGAAAGGGCAGGACTTATAACGCCAATTGGGTCTCTGTCAGAAATAGTGCCCCTCATGTGATGGGTTTTGTAAATGGAATCAAATGCAAAATAGTCCCAGATGCCGTTGCCGAGATCTCTATAGTGCCCGGTTGCTTAGTGTATAGTGACCAGCTAACTGGTGAACATATTGAGGTAAAGGGTTGGGATGGTAGGCCCGTAACCTTAGAGACTGCCATAGTTGACTTTGTTTTCAAGGGTCATTCCTTTACTTCTCGGGTGGCTGTGTCACACAAGGATAGTTTGTGTGGTGCTGTGCTGTTTTCTGTCCCCATGGAGACAGCCACAGCTGAGCATGTCCTGTTGGATGCTGCCTCTAAGTCAGATGTTTCCGGCTTGGGGGCGGGACAATTACGTGGCACCCATAACATCCAACCATCCTTTCAGGAGGATGCATGCTCTGGTGTTGTTGTGGAGGAGGCCCCTGCAACCTTCTCTGCTCCTGCCACTACTCAGGAGGAGTCAGACATTGTTAGAGTCGTTACTAGGAGCATGTCCGTGAAAGAGAACGAGAAAGAGAAGCATGATAATGTTGTGCATGTGTCTGAATCCAATCCTCAACCTTTCGACTGTGATGCAGAGTATCCTCAACCTTTCAACTGTGATGCAGAGTTTGATAGACTAGCTGCAATTATGAACCTCCTGTGTTAGGTGATGGGCATGTTGTCAGGAATGCTTCGGATGATGAGCTTCTTAGTGGGTCTGACGTGGTTGGGAATGGGGCTGGTGATGGTGGTAGTGCTGCCAGTGAAGGGCATGATGATTTTCCTTCTTCCCAAACCCATGATTCTGATGATACTTTACCTGATGACCCTGTTGATCTTGAGTTAGCTAGTCCCCAGTAGTGTGAATTGGGTGGTGTTGATGCACTTAAGCAAGCTGTAAATTCTGATGACACCCTAATTCCTCAGAGGAATTTAGCAGATAATAGTTTGAATGGTTGTAGTAGGAAGATGAAAAATATTGGGGGAGCAAAATGCTAGGTCTGCTGTGCGATATGAAAAAACAATAATTGAAGTTATTAGTTATTTTATTGATCTATTAGCCACAATAAATTATTCTAAATTCAAAAATTTTAAACTTTTTGGCACACTATACAATGCTTTCATCAGTAGAAATGATTAAAAAAAAAGGTATAATAGAAGCACTAAATTTTTGCGATGAATTTGATAGGATTCATTATAATCTTTATTTAGTCATTTCACTGATGGAGGCAACTGCATAGAGTGCTGAAATGTTTAAAATTTAAGGCAATTTATTTTGGCCAGTGGTGTTCAAAAATAGGTAATATATCAGTACCTAGCCACACACGACTTTTAAAGTAATAACATTGATTGATCAAAACAACAATAATAATAATAATGATGATAGTAATAACAACAATGATAATAATCAATACATCAATACTTTCCAAAAAAGTTAATTCTGCGTTCATTTATTTGTACTAACTCTTTTGCGATAGTATGTAAATCCAGTTCATCAGTTTTATCTTGATGAACGTGAAGCAGGACACAATGGTTCAATCTTGATTGAGTCATCGAACTTCTCAGGTAAGTCTTAATTCTTTTTAAGGTAGAAAAATTACGTTCAGCACTTGAAGTTGTAACAGGAATAGTTGTGGTGGTACGGGTCCACCACATTCACAGGACGCACACACTTAAATCATTACGAACTCTTTCCGTTTAACAATAGCTTCTTTATCTATTTATAATTCCTCATCACGCGCACCACCACCTGATCGTTATGTCACCTAATACGCATGCTCATGGGTTTCCTATATCATGGCCTGCGGGTATGCGCAGCCTTTCAGTCGTACCTTGTTGAATCTTTATCAAAGCCAACTCTTGTCACTCGCTCGGGTTGATAACCGGGGGTTTGAAGGCTTTAGAAAGCCTCGGGAAGCTAGCGTAGAGATTTGGCGTGACTCAGGTGGCAGCCTATACCTGTCCCGACCGGCCATCCTACCACAATAGTGTAGTACAATTTTAGTAGTTTGTGCACTTCTGACAACAGAGTTTTGCAAGTCGGATTCTCATTAAGCACTTGACAAATAGTGTGCATCCGTGTAACCTTTTTAATGGAAATTCCATCTAGTAATGAACACTTAATCACATCAGGAAGCATTTGAAGGTGCAGTTTCAGTTTTTGCATATCAATATCACCATTGTACATTTCTTGAATCTTCTCAGTTATAGCTACAGACTTGCCATTAGCACTGTCTAGCAATAATTTCTCAAAAGTTTGTGTAAAGAGGAAGTTTTGCTGTCGGAAACGCCTCTCCTTCCCCCTTAACAGCATCAATAACTTCAAAATATTCTTTTTATACACATCTTCAACAGTAGTAAACTGGTGCTGAGATGTACCATCACTTAGTCGTCTTGGAATGCGTCTTTGCCTTGGTAATACTGGGGGATCACACTTCTCTTCAGCTGCAGATTTAACTGATTCAAAGAATTTAGTAAAATGTTCATCATTTCGATAGTTATTGAGAGCTTCAATACTTGCATTAAAAGCTGTAAAGCAATCATCAACATTTGTGTCAACTCCTTGAAGAGTAACTGATAAGTTTTCTATTATGCTAAAACTAAGTACCGATAGTTTCAATCCAAAGTATGTTTTAAGTACCGATAGTTTCAATCTTGCAAAGACTCGTAATTATTCAAAATACTTTGCATTGCTCCAGTGCGAACCGTCCACCTAGTAGGGCATATTGTTCGAATCCCACAATTCGTGGAACAATCTTGCTGCCTTTGGACTGTTTCAAACAGTACTAGTAGTTTTGGAGAATATTTGATTAGTTGTATCAATTCCATAGCAAAATTTAGTGCTTCCTTGATGCAACGACTTCCCCTAGTGATGTCTTGTAAGCACAAGTTCACACAATGATCCCGGCAATGAACAGAAATTGCTGCTGGGTTTTCACTCTCAATTTTTTTAGCTACACCATACACCCTTGAAAATTTGCTGCCCCATCGTATGCCTGCCCTCTACAATTCGCTATAGGAATACCAAGGTGTAATAAACAATCTTTAATAATCAAATGAATATGTTCTGCTGTGGTCTCATCAAGTTGAGCAAGACCAAAGCATATGACTCACTCACAGTTCGGAGAGTAATAGTCAACTGTTCTCTGTTAGAAATATCCCTTGTTTCGTCAGCTAGTATAGAGAACCAACGATTTTGATGGA
>WLWD01002359.1_pt1 | contig 132071 bp, 90 predicted proteins | sample 6712731 | NCBI WGS metagenome assembly WLWD01 (sample SAMN12718690, study PRJNA576275) | sponge metagenome | isolation source: marine sponge | host: Mycale hentscheli | place: New Zealand: South Island, Marlborough, Capsize Point | collected 2014-11-01
CTTTTAAGTAGTTCAGTTGTTGTCGTTTTTAATTATTAATGCAACCATGAACTTATACTATTGTGTGTATACAAATTCACGGATGATGCTATAAGGCTTTTATAATTATTGGGTCAAATGATGATCTAAACTTCTTTGAAAAGAAGTGAGAGTGTCAGGTTCATACAATGAGTCATCACTCTTCCTTACTTTGCAAAAGAAATGTCCTAATAATCTGTCTAATTCAGTAGGTGGAATTTTGCCTATTTTTCTACACTCACCAACAGATTCACACCAGCTGTACCACTTCCTCAAGTCGGATATTGTTTTCTTCTTTGTGTTACTTTTTTTTTTTGGTCCACAAACATTTCCAACTCTTCATCGTCCAAACACACAGAAGAAGATGCTTCTTCTACGTGCTTAGTTTCCTCCGTTTGTCCTAGTATAGACTGGATTAGCAACAGTTGGTTCTATAGGGAATTTCTGTAGATATTCAGATTGTTTCTCAATCATTTCAAGAACTTCGTCATCAAAAAATCCTGTAATGAAATATCTTCAGCCATAACAACGTTAGCTTACTGGTTTAGCTCCAGAAAAATAATTGTGGTTGCTAAGATTAAGTTTGCGCATGGTTAATGGCAGCCACATCAGACTGTGTACGATGACGACGCTCAGAGTGTTTTTCCTCACCTTCATCACTAATAGTACTACTGGTCTCTAGCGGACGTGGAAAAACTGCAGACGGTTGTGAAGTTGGGAAACTGTCTTGGTAATTGGATGAGGTAAAGACAGTGGTTGTTGCAACAGAATAGCTAGGTACTTGATCCACTGGTACAGACTGAGGCAGAGAAGACTCCAACAAATCTGCAGAACCCTCATCATGAAGGGTTCCCCCAAGTGGAAACTTTTCCACTGAACATTCATTATCAGACTGTAATTCAGGGGAACTCCCTTCCTCACTGCTCAACGCAGAATCCTGAAGAATAACAGGCTGAGGTTGATCTGGCCGATGGTGGTAGGCCCAACCTGCACCACTGCCACATTTGTGCCCATCTGATCATTACTCTGATTCTTGTCTGCTGAGAATTCTCTCCCACTCTGCTGTGGATACCTCCCACTGTCTTTCAACTCAAATACTGGTTCCTACTGGCTTTCTCATGACGTTGGTTCAGTGGTCGCTTCATTTAACCAAACAGGGGAAAAATAAACAATAAAATAAAATAAAAAAGAGAGAAATTGAGAGAGAAGAAAATGAATTAATGAATAAATCTTGAAAATACTACTCAGAATATATGACTGAAGATGATGATTTGTAGCACTACACACAGTGGACTATGGACTATATTATACATGGTACATAGTAGCATTACACACAGTTGATTATACATGGTACACAACAACACACAAACAATACACATCAACATAGTCTAATACAGAATTGTTATAAACAATTTTTTATGTAACAGCTGGTAAAGTGTCATCAAATATTCTCTGTCTCCTTCTCCTGCAATACACACCCACTTAAAATACTTGTGTAGAATTGTGTATAAACAATTTTTTATGTAACAGCTGGTAAAGTGTCATCAAATACAGTTAAGACCAACACCATGCAAATTTTCTGATAACATTTCAATAGCCATTGGCTGGCCTGTCATATCAATTGGGTGCATTAGTAGACTGATATAATATCAAAGGTCAACCATGTGTTTCTCATACTTCGCTAGACAGCATTATATATAGAATTATTTGAACCACCTCATAGACATATAATGATCTTCACTTGAGTGATGGGATGAGCATCTCTGTGACCTTTCCCGATCTGCTTAACTCTGGAACTATACATTTTCTCTAAATCCCTGAGCTCTTGCTGATTCTCTTTGGTCAAAGCAGCTTTGACCTGTTCTTCTAGTGCTCTCTGCTCCTTCTCTTTTCTTGTTTGAAAGTTTTTGGACATCACGAGCCAAACCTCTTTCTTGTTCCCTCACTTTTTAACATCTTTAGATCGCACCTCTTCTCCAGGACTCAAATGACACACACCGAAAGTTCTCGGGTCGGGCCCGCGTGAGGAAATTGTGTATGTCGACATCTTTTGACTTTTACCGGGTAAGTGAGAAAATTCGGACCGCCAAAGGTAGTTTCAAAGTTTGCTGATCCAGCACTAAGGTGTGGACCAATCAAAATAAACCACGCAGGAAATTGGGATCTTTATCTGAGCGCACCCTAAACAATCCTTCCATTTCGTGGAGGAAATTTTACGCTGGGTTGGGTCCACTCCTTAAAATCAGCTGTGATTGTTTTCTTTAATTTGGACCTCCACCTGTTTGAAGGTGAGTTAAATTTCCAGTTCAGTGTAGCCTAACAAAATTTGCTCATACATACCTAGTCTTTGGTGAAAAGCTTGTAGTTACGTGAGCTAACAACGTTGATAATCAAATGTTTGCCAAAGGTAAATCGTTATATTTCGAGGACAAGTATGACACACATGGACACTGACTGTGAGAGTCTAATGAGTGAGTGAGAAGTGACGTATTGACAATGACGTAACGAATGATGTAATGATGCGATCTCAAAGTTCGGTAGCTCCACTACAGTACTCCCCTCTCAGTGTTCACGACACGTAGGAAGAGAGATGCTTCGGCCAATGGACCTGACGTTCTGAGCGAGTGACACGTTCGATCAGAGAATCAACGGTGTACAAAGGCCGTTCCGGAATGTCGTCCAGATGGGCAGGTTTAAGGCGATCTACAGAAATGGTGTCCTGTCGACCATTGACCTTTACTGTGAAATGTTTGTCGGTGCGAGAAACTACTGGGTACGGTCCTTTGTACGGAGGTTGGAGAGGTTTGCGAACAGCATCTTGCCTAATGAAGACATGAGTTGTGGTTGCCAAGTCCGGATTTATGTGACTGTTGCTATGAGCTGGGCGAGAGGGCAATGGGCGGATTTGCTGCATGTGTGATTTCAACTGATGTACGAAATTTGAAGGATCTTCGAGAGCTGTATTGGAAGGACTGAAAAATTCACCTGGAAGTCGAAGGGACGTGCCGTATACCATCTCTGCAGCTGTAGCAGATATATCCTCCTTGAAGGCAGTCCGAATTCCAAGCAACACGAGTGGAAGTGCATCTACCCAATGTGCAGGATCAGTCTGCAGTCTTCAATGCTGCCGTGAGTTGGCGATGAAAGCGCTCAACCATACCGTTAGCTTGAGGGTGGTAGGCAGTAGTGCGAGCTCGTTTCGTGCCAAGCAGTGACATCAAGGAATCCCACAAGTTCGATTCAAATTGACGTCCACGATCCGAAATTATGGTAGACGGTACTCCATAACGTGAAATCCATCCACTAATAAAAGCGCGAGCCACGGATTCAGCAGTGATGGAAGTGGTGGGAATGGCTTCTGGCCACCTGGTGAACCAGTTGACACAAGTTAATAGGTAAGTGAAGCTCGTGACGACGGAAGTGGTCCAACTAGGTCGATGTCAAAGCGGGCAGTGGCGAATGGAAATGAAGACAGTGGAGCACTTGAATGCCTGTGGACTTTTGCACACTGACACTGGACACATGAGCGAGTCCATCTTCGAACATCTGTGTTGATGCCAGGCCACACATAGCGAGCAGTGATGAGACGTTGTGTTGCCCGAATACCTGGGTGGGACAAACCATGCAGTGAGTCGAATACCGTTTTTCTCCACTGGAGGGGCACTAGGGGTCGATGTGTACCAGTAGAAGTATCGCAGAGAAGAGGTATGTCGGTGGTAGGAAGTGGAATTGTTTCAACAACTAAGGGAGATGAAGGAGAAGATTGCAATGCTCGAATCTGCGCATCTGTCACTTGTGCTTGAGCCATGGCTGCATTGTCCACTATAGGAGGTTGTCCTGAAAGCCCTGCATTCATCTCGATGCGTGAGAGAGCATCTGCCACAACGTTCTGTGATCCTCGAATGTGATGAATGGCTGAGGTGAACTGAGAGATATAATCCAACTGACGAGCTTGTCGTGGAGAATGGCGATCAAGACGTGTGAGGAGAGCATGTGTCAATGGCTTAGGATCCGTCCACACGTGAAAGTGACGACCTTCAAGGAAATGGCGAAAATGACGGATTGCGAGGTAGATAGCCAGTAATTCCCTGTCGAAGGTACTATAGCGTGTTTCAGCCGGTTTCATCTTTTTTGAAAAGAACGAGATAGGATGCCAGGTACCGTTGCTGTATTGTTGCAGCACGGCGCGTACAGCTAAATCAGGTCTCGGATAGGAGAAGACATCCAAATGACCGGCCCTCAAATTGGAACGGGTGGCTGGGCCACAGTCACAGTGGCTACTTTCAGAGGAACTCAAGTGGCTGCCAAAAAACTACACAACTTCATTTTGTCTTCTCACAATATGAAATTGTTCTTTCGAGAGATGAACATAGCTGCCAAGCTACGCCATCCCAACCTGGTCCAGTTCATTGGTGCCTCCATCGAAGGGAACCCAGTATTCCTGACTGAGCTCATGCCTACCAGCCTGAGGGCACAGTTGGAGGTGGATACATACTTGCAACCTTCACACGTCAAGTCGATTGGCAGCGATATTGCCAAAGCCATGAATTACATGCACCTCATGAAACCTGATCCTTTTATTCATCGTGACATCAGCAGTGCCAACGTCTTGCTACAGCCAATATCTTTGGTGGAATACAGAGCCAAATTGTCCGATTATGGGACAGTCAACCTCATGCACGAAATACAGACCATGAATCCCGGTAGCCCTGCTTACTGTGCTCCAGAAGCCAGTAACCCTCAGCTTCACTCTCCAAAGATGGACATCTTTAGCTTCGGGGCTTTGGTTTTAGAGATGTTGACTGGTAAGCTTTCCACACCTAAAGATAGACCTGATCTACTGGCGATGGTCCACCATGAACAGCTGCTGGCTGTGATAAAAAGGTGTCTTAATGAGAAACCAGATAGAAGGCCTGATGCAAAAAAGATCATAGTTCTGCTTAGAAATGAACACTCGTACTCCAACATTTCATTTAAGTAGTTCAGTTGTTGTCGTTTTTAATTATTAATGCAACCATGAACTTATACTATTGTGTGTATACAAATTCTATTTTTAACTTTTAAGTCTGTAATCCAAGGGGAAAACAATAAATAAATAAATAATAAATTAATTAAAAGAACAAAAACCGGTACTTACGTTGTAGGAATTCCTTTTCACTCCTTTTTGAAGTAATAATCCACACAAATTTACACAGCAAAGTTATGGGATGGCCAATTAACAGCATGATATATAAACCATGAATCCCAAGGGGCCAGCTTACTGTGATGCGGAGGACAACATTCCACAATGCATTTTTATACGTTTAAACATTAGCCTGCACTAAAGGTATTTGGAAAATTAGAGAATTACAAACCTGCTATTACTTATTTCCAAGTCAGCAACCTGTTTAATTGTGTTACCTTATGATCTTGCAACAGTTCACATTCTTTCATTTCAAGTATAAATACGTACTTTCACATGTACAGAAAACACTAGCTTACCATACCATGAAAATAATCGATAGAAAATAATCTTTGTTTAAAATTTTATGGTTGAATGAAGTTGGGAATAAAAACAATGTCTGGTAAAAGTTGGTGATTAGGCATTAAGTGATTCCAGTTTAACAAGTTGTGAGAACCGTTTCATCTAAACTCTACCTTAACGGATGTTTGGATTTTGTTTTACTAGAGAGTGCCTTCGCAGATCTTGCTCGTAGACGCTACAACAGAAGTCTACAGTGAAGAATATATTGTATTTACTAATCAAGTAGCACATACCTGGTGGTAATCCTTAGCTTTCTTTCTGTAATCAGCGTATCTCTTTACTCTTTCTTCTTCTTCTCGCTTCTGTCTAACCTCATCAAGTTTATTATACAACCTATATTAAAAAACAAAACAAAAAACAACAACAACAGCATTGACACAAGTAAATGTCTTAATACTTTAACTGTCTGAAAACTGATCCCAATTCCCTACCTGAGGTATTTACTACTCCTAAAATTAATAAAAATAATCAATTTACGTAACTATTCAAATGCACACATGAACACACTTTAAACAATTCCGTTCGTATGATTTTTAGTCGATGAACTGAATCCAAGATTAAATGTTTATCTGACCTCAAATGTTACAAGAATAACAAGAGCCGAGACAGAGAAGACAAAGGAAAAGAGGAAGAAAGAGAAGGAATGAACACTCGCATATGTTGTGCATCATACAAGACAGTCATTTTATTATTAGCAGTGTATCTTTCAGTATATGTATGTATTTTAAAGTGTAGTGTTGTGCGCATGTCATGTTGTGTTTAGTTTGTGCCCCGGACTTCCGGTGGACCCCTCCCTCACATATCCCTGCGCATGCGTGTCCTTTGGCATATAACCTCAGACACGCATGCGTATCATTAGTTCCCTATAGTTTCGTCTTGACCCTGAACTGATTTAATACTCGGGGAAGGGTAGGCCTAGCTAGCAGGAACTCTGGTGGCAGCAGCTTCCACTAGGGTTCTTCAAGGAATAGTTGTTGCTAAGCCTTAGTGTCTACCTTGGTTGATTATAGTTTGGTGCTGGCCGTCAGTAGCGACCCCGACGGTAACCGCATCCAAGTCAGTCCTTGGACGACTCCCGGAAGCCTCCCCACAATGTCAGTTTACTAAGTTAAAGTAATTGGGCGAGCGAAGCGAGACTCTCACTAACGGGTCTCAATTAGAGATTTTGGTGTATATACAGTAGGAGTCAAAAAAAAGTTTCAAATTCCGTTCCGTAGTACGGCCCGGCCCTAAAACGGTAGTTTTTTTAACTGTAGTTTTTATCGTTGCGTTCCGTACCGTTTTGACTAAACGGCCGACACCGTTTACTAAAACGGTAAAAAACGGTGAAGCATTTCCGTCAATTCACAGATATTTTCTAGCTAGAAACTCTTCTATAGCTATATCAGCAAGCTAAGGCCTCGTATCGACCATTAAACGCTACGGGGATAGTGCAAAAAAGCTCGTATAAAATTTTAACTTGCTTCAATAAAGCTGCAGACTGAAGTTCCGACGGGCACAGAGCTATAACGAGGTCCGCACTTCGTAGATCTTCTGTTAGCTACTGATGGACCTCCAGTAGTAAAAAATCTAAGCCCAAGAAGGCCCTGACATCGAGAAAACGTCGATACTGTGCGGTGGTCGAACTAAAAATTCTCTGTGAGACAACTTCGAATAGGACGGCTTCAAATTTTTTTAACCCGAAAAGCTCCGCCTCTGGAGCCTGTAAACAAAAAATCGGAACGTTTTATTGGATAAACTATTTTTTATATTTCTTTGAGCGAGACATACGGTGAACGAGAAAGATTAAAACGGTAACGCGGTCGAACGGAACGGCCGTTTTTCAACAAACGGCGTACCGTTTTTCCTCCGTTTTTTAATTGTGCGACGGCCGTTCTACGGAATGGAATTTGAAACTTTTTTTGACTCCTACTGTATGGTAAAGTTCAAAGAGGTCAGTGCGTGTCTACCACCGGAGGCTACTTAAAAACGTAAACATTAGCGCGGGTGCAAGAAATTCGGGAGAAAATATTTTGAAATAATGCGAGGAAAAGGGGAAAAAAAATGGCAAAGAGCTACGGAGACAGCAGGATGGAAGAGGCGTTCGCAGTTAGGTCTTCCAAAGTTAGCCGAGTTCATTTATTAGTTTAGCAGCGGTGGTAAGTTTACTTCGTCAATGCACTGTTCATCATAGCTATAGCCTTACGTAACAGATTTGTTCTTACTTGAAAATCCAAAGTCCAATAGTCAAGTCACTAAGAGAATACAACCTAATGCTATATCTACTAGAGATAATTCAAATTTAAATTTCAGTCAGACCAGCTCGCTCACCATATTTGTGTTGAAACACATCACTAGTAATAATAACAATAATTATGCTGCAATCATTATAACAATAACAAAAATAAAATAAAACATCCAAACTTACTTCAAATTTCTCTCCTTCATCTCATGCTTCTTAATTGCTTCTCTTTCTCTGGTAATAATTTCATATTCAGGAAAACGAACACTGGCTCCTAACACACACACACACACACACACACACACACACACACACACACACACACCACACCTTCATCACCAGATACTGTGGGAATATTAATACCAGAATAAAAATTTATTACTGAAATACAATACCATTTTCTTTGAATGGTACAGATGAAGCTAGTATGGGTAGCGAGGTACTCAAGGGTGTGAATTGATTATGCCTACAAAACAGATGACCTGACTCATGAATATGTTCAATTCTATCTCAGATCAAACACCAAGCCTCTGCACACACCTTGCTCTATTGCTCTATGCTTTCCGTGCAAGACGGTAAGCATCAAAGAGCTGAACAAAATGTAATAAAAGGGAAGTGAGCACACGACCAACAACACTCACACATCTCCAGCATCACACTCGGCAAACGAGTCCTCCTTCAGTTGTTGAGGCGGACTATCTCTTAAATAGAAATTATCGTTATCTGATTCCGACACTAACAGCACCTAATGCTGGACTTCATACATTTATTATGATTGCATTATACGGGAATCATTCAATAGCAACGTATCATTGGTGACTTTGGGGGTGTGGTTAAAACCAAAGAAGACAGAGTGACAAGTTAATAAGTTTGGAGTGACTGCTACTCTGTGGCTATTAGTGGGAGCGAGTGAATTAAGGTGCATGGTGCATTTAAGTGTATGTGTTGGACATCAACAACTTTTTTTACATACCTGATAGAAACACTGGAGTCTCTTTAAACTTTACTTTGGTAACTTTTGAGTGTGTTTTACCATGTACACTAGTAGAGGGAACTTTAGTCGAACTACTATTACCTGCAATAAACAGATAATTAGAAAAGGAAAGAAAACAGACCAAACACTTAAATACGTAGACAACAACCAAGGGGGGGAAAAGAAGCAACAACTACAGCATGCAAGACTATTTTACTGGCTACTCAACATATTTGTTTACATAATAAAAAGTAATAGCAAGCCAAGGAACAATACAAATAAAATATAGATTTGAAAAGTGCTGCCAAAGACGTTGGTATACTTTTACATCAATTTAGTATGTGTCCTGGCAGCTTACGATTTCCTGCTGCCCTATGGTGGACAGTTTGCTGCCTCTGCTGTGCACTAGACCTCAGATTGTTCACTCTGGCCTCAGACTGCTTCACAAAGTCAGCCTTTCGACTCAAAAACGCAGCTTGTAGAGACTTGGGAGCTTCTTTTTCAATTGGACTTGATCTCTGCACAAGAACAGTAAAAACATGTGGGAAATGAATATAAATAAAAAGTGATGTAGATTTGAAAATGATGTTCATGTACAGTTATATAAATGTAATGGATTTGCTAAGCTTAGCTAAGTTAGGAAAGTGTTTATCAAGTTAAGTGAGACGACATGAGTGAACCCAAACGTGTTTATCGGTAAAGAAATCAGTGCTTATTTATATGATATATATATTCATATTATGTATATATAAATAGTTCACTGAAAATATTTGTGGTACATTAACTCCACATGGTCCAATAAGCATTTCCTTGGCTACAAAGCCAACTACACATGTATTTAATAATCGATTACACTACAAATAATAAATATACATAAGTGATCATGTACTACCCGCAACTTGTGGTATAGACAGCTACAGCAATCATAGTCAGAGATATTGACGGTAATCAACGTGCAAAGGTTTGCTCGTGATGCTCCTTACCGAAGCAGATGAAGAATTGTCCAGAGTAGAATTGTACGGAGTGATACTGAGAGACTTGGGAGAGCGACGCCCAGAGTGGAATGAGGAAATCTTCTCGCGCTGTCTCAAGACCAGCTCTGGTGAATCGGACCTTTCCCGTGTATCTGAAGATTTATCTAGAGTGGTATGGTACTGTGTGGTGCTGAGGGGTTGTGAGGCCAATGTTTCATTCAAGGCAGCCATTCCTGCCACAGGCTCTTCATGATAGCTAGTACCTTCTGTGGGCAGTGCTTCAAAACTTAGTTCAGGAGAAATGCTGTGTTGGTGGATGCCTACATCAGGATCTTTTAGTCTAGAGTCCCTAGATATAATAAAATAATAATAAAACTAGTGATGTGCTTGAGCACAAATAGCGAGCAAGACTAAAAGTACATATTGTTAAAGGATTAATTTTAACTTCTAATAATCAATCTACTAAAAAAAATCAAAGGTTCTAAATTATGTATTATGGTAGAAGGGTTTCAATGCCATAGAACCAACCACTCACCACAACTGTTTCAATTAAAAAAAAAAAGTCATGTTAGTTAAACATTTTCTTTGTGATATTCTTTAGCTTGTATGTAAGTAGTAGTTGTAATGCACTACACATTCACACAACTGGATATACCTACACAAGACTTACCTTCGTTATTAGTCTAATGGCCAAAGAGTTTTCAAGTAAATGCTGTTGCGTAGGGCTTATTAATACGACAAAAAATGCATTAACTTACCACCGCCACCAACAAAATGAAACGCCGGTAAGTATTTAAGTTTAACTGCACCCGCAAAAAAATTCAAAACGGTAAACAATTCAATTTCTAGAATAATACAGGTAATGATCGAGTAAACCAGAGGATTCTGTTTAGTGCGTTTGGGACGGGGTCGACCGCCTACTAACACAAAAATGCCAGGGTCAAAGTACAAAAATGACCTGCGTATGTGCAAACATATATAAACAAATATCCCTGATTATAAATTGTGTCACCCTTGATACTGTCTCGCTCGCTTCGCACGCCAATAATAATAACATAACATTTCATCTCAATTTTCATCAATTCTGAAATGACTGCGCTCTCCCGATATTCCAAAAAAAAAGAAGTTGAAACATTGATTTGACCACCCAAATTTCATTCTCTGTAATCTCAAAACACTTAAAAATTTCCCAAAAGCACATGTAACTAGGACTGTATATGGTAAAGGGTCCAGACATACATACACTCTCTCTATAAAGTGTATGCAGTAATGAAGAAGTATACATAAGGACTCCCTACTGTAATAGTATAGGAATTTTACCATGCCTTAGTGAGTAAAGGTGATTTATTAAATGAAATTAAAATAAATAAAACAGAAATGGAGATCATAAGTGACACCATGTTACCTTATGATAATGACTTCACTTAATTACACTATAAAAATGTGCATTCCTGTAACTTGATAATTAGAACTCACTGAAGTACAATGGGGTAAGTAGACAAAGGAGTGTCTTGGTTGTCTCTACCAGCCTTTGCTTGATGACTGCCTGCCTGACCTAGCACTAAACCATCTTCTACTGAACTCGGCCGGAGCCTGGACTGTGCCTTAGTGGCACGTCCTTGAGCAGACTCCCGATTAGATGCTGCTCTAGGCTTTGATGTTACTTTTCCAAGTTTGATTTGATGCTCTTTCCAATCTTCCTGCGGCTTTCTGACCAGATTTAAAAGACGACGCATAGACTCATTGTGCACTGTGAAAAAAAAAAAAAAAAAAAAATACAACCATTACCAAACTGTACAAGACTATAAAGTGCAAGCTATAAGTTACTGACCAGCCAGAATAAAAACAGCAAAAATATAAATACAGCTGTACCCCCGCCCACTCCCTGCCCCCATAATAATGGTATCATGACATACTTCTTTGGGGTGTTTGTCTCGGCAGCTTTGAAGCAGAGGGCACAAACAGAGGAGGTTTTGAAGTAGAGGGTGCAGATGTAGGAGGTTTTGAAGCAGAGGGCACTGACTGAGGAGGTTTAGAAGTTGTAGACACAGATGGAGGAGGCTTTGAAGTCGGTAACAAAGTACGTGTAATAGGTTTAGAAGCATTTTGCATTGGTTGTCCATGAAGTCTAGAAGAACTCTGGGGTAATTGTCGAGTTATTACGGAAGCATCCTGCAATGACTTGCCCTCAGAATGTTTCAGAGTCCTCCAGTGACTGTCGCGATTTTCTCTTTGAGACAGATCCATAGCATTACCATTTGAATCACTCCAACTTCTGGTGTCATCCTCAACTTCCCTAGAAGACTCGGAAAGACACACGATGGAAGACAACGTGTCAGTCACAGATAAACTAGGTTGCACCAATCCCTCAGCTTTCATACGAGGAAGCTGAACAGACTGAGGAGGCTCCGTCTGAATCCATTTTGAAGTCACCGTGGTAGAAGACGGAGATGGACTTGATGGTTGTTGTATTCTAGTATCTGCTGGTACAGGAGAAACATTTTCTCTAAGTGAGCCGCCAGACTACTGATATAAATCTTCATGAGCGACAGAGCCTGTCATACCTCTTGCAAGAGGCTCCATCTCTCCTTCGTGGAAAACACACACATTATACTGATACTGAGGCTTAAAATCATGAGGCTACCCATCCAACAGCAACACTCAAGGTAAAAGGCAATTCTACCTGAATATACACGCACTATATTTCAATTATTTTTTTTTATTACTTCAACATCCAAAGCCACTTGCCATTATACACAAGCCACAAACAAATTCACATTCTTCTTCTAATCAGACTTTAATACGGCTAAAAAGCAGACATTTTGGTTACAATGGGCCAGGCTATTCTGTGTATTTGTCTTAAAGTAACACACGATGTACATAGTACCATACCAATTCCTAAGACATGGAACTTACTGTTCGTTCGCAAGAGTAGGCGTTCAAATGTTTGCTCCATGTCTTTCTGTTGCTCGGAAACCATCTCAATCCGCTGGTGAATCGGCTGGAACACGTTAGTCTATGTGCATAACATGGACCACATGCTGATGACAGAATGACTACTGATTGCATCATACTATAGAAATGATATGCACATATACATAGCTATATAGCACTATGGACTGTCTGCTACATTTACATAACTTTATATATATATATATATATTGCATGCATGTCAGGGTTTAATACAAGATCCTCACAGGGGGTTGGAGACAATACGGGTACACATAGTCACGCCAATTTAAGCCGCAATATTAAGACACACTTGCCTATATGTGACCGGTTTTGGGAAAATCGGCCTAAACGCGACAAACAATTTTTTTCAGTATTCCCGGTTAAAGCCTTATGGGGTCGATTTTTTTCGAAAAATTTTTATGGCAGAAATGGATAGACACCAGTTAGCTCTAGCTTATGACGCAGTTGTAAGCTCTGGCGTGCTCTAGAACTCACACTAGGAGGCTAGAAACACTAGCCAGTTGGACTCTTGTACGGAGAGTTGCTAAGAAATTATTGGCGGGCTTTTCACTAACAGCCGAGGAAAAACTGTAGCTAACTAATTCACTTACTATTCTACATAATTCACGTACTCACGCAATTCTCGCCATCATAGCTTCTTAAGGAGCCCTGCATTAAGCCTTTTAGACTTCTTTCAATCCGCCTGTAACCGTTTATTCCATAGTGTCCCGGAGACACGCAGTAATAGTATACGGACACAAGGCACGCCCCCTGACCTTAGCAACGCCTTTACCTGGCGTTTTTTCGAAATCAGCAATAATAAGTTTAGCAAAAATACTGAAGTGTTGTAGTGCCGTAGGGCAAAGACGGCTTGTGCTACAGCTTCCAAATTAGGAAAAAGGCATCCCATGGCCCCGTGCAGCCTACTGGTAGAATAAATTAGAAAACTTTAGATGCCGCGTTTTCACAAATCCGGTCACATATGGGAGTGTATACTTCACACGGATCAATGTATAGTCACATACGCATGATTTTATAACATTAACTGCTCATTTAACTTTAACTAAAGTAATATTAACTTCCAAAATTTTTGGGAAGGTGGGGGGGGATATCACAGGGCCAAATCCCTTCTGTGAAGCCCTACATGTACTAGCTAAGTACGGACCAATGAAAGAGATGGAATACCTTACTCACAGGGACTCCAGTTATAGCTCTCTGTCTCCTAGCTCGATCCTCCTTCTCTAGCACGTCCAACTGTGACAACATCTCGTCTCTCTCCTGCACATGCCAATGTCAGGAAACAACATGTGTCAGAGGGTGTGGCTTTGAAAGTACAGACACTTACTCTCTCCAGTCTAACTTGAGCCAGCGCATGCGTGTGTCTCAGCCATGCTTTCTCATCTTGCTCCATTTTAGCATTTTCTGCATGCTAAATAAGAGGGAGAAAAAAAAGGGGGGGGGGGATGGTAGGGAGAGATGTTTGTATTTATGAAAGGGAGGGAAAAAGTCCATAATAGTTTTTGTTACGCTTACTATCAGCATGTCATAATTAATTCTCCAGAAAAAAGATTCAGTTGGTCAAATCCCATATTTTTGAAATTAAGGGGTTGTTATCGCGATGAAATTAAAGTACACAATGAAGATCATGAATTATAAATTTTGGGGACAACCATTTTCGGGGGTGGGGGGTGGTTGAGGGGGGGGGGGGGTGGGGTGTGGCACAATGGTGCTAATAATCCCTGCTAACTATACCTACATACATACCTTAGCGTACTCCTCATCTTTGTCTTGCACTTCTCTCGCAGCATCATGAGCACAGCGCTAGATACACATAAGTCACATAAAGCTAGCGCTATCAGAAATATATATATACCAGTTGCATACTCACTGCAGACACATCTCTCTCCACCACAGATCGAGGAAGGTGGTAATATGAAGATGCATAACTGTCAGCCTCATCAAACCGAATGCGCTGGCCCTTCTGTGCCTCGAAATTCTACATGATTAATTCATTTCCAACTCTTTCTTAGACATGTTTATAATGAACTTACCAAGATCAAAGGCTGGTCATGCGAGGATGCTTGAGAGGCTATTCTACGAGATCTCTCCTTCTCTACCTCCAGAGCTTTCTTCTTGTCCTTCAAATACTGGTTTCTACTGGCTTTCTCATGACGTTGGTTCAGTGTTAGCTTCATTTAACCAAACAGGGGGGAGAATAACAAAAAATAAAAAAACAAAAAAGAGAGAAAGTGAGAGAGAAAGAGAGAAGAAAATGAATTAATGAACAAATCTTGAAAATACTACTCTGAATATATGACTGAAGATGATGATTTGTAGCACTACACACAGTGGATTACGAACTTGATTATACATGGTACACAATAACACACAAACAATACACATCAACATATAATTATTAGTCTAGTACATACTTCTTTCATGGCCTTGTCATGTCTAGCCTCAGCACGTTCCCTACAGCACAATGTTATGCAATGATACTAACACACCCACCCCTATGAAGGGACTAACCTGAGCTCCACATCCATCAGTCTCCTCATCTGATTCTCTGTCTCCTTCTCCTGCAATACACATCCACTTAAATACTTGTGTAGAATAGTTATAAACAAGTATTTATGTAACAGCTGGTAAAGTGTCATCAAATACAGTTAAGACCAACACCATGCAAATTTTCTGATAACATTTCAATAGCCATTGGCTGGCCTGTCATATCAATTGGGTGCATTAGTAGACTGATATAATATCAAAGATCAATCATGTGTTTCTCATACTTCGCTAGACAGCATTATATATAGAATTATCTGAACCACCTCATAGACATATAATGATCCTCACTTGAGCGATGGGATGAGCATCTCTGTGACCTTTCCTGATCTGCTTAACTCGCCCCAAACATCTTTCTTGTTCCCTTACCTGAAGAAGCCTAATCATTTTCTTGCCAAACCTCTTTCTTGTTCCCTTACCTGAAGAAGCCTAATCATTTTCTTCTCATTCCGCCTCTGCTTCAACACTGCAGCCTATACAAAGGAAAGCTTATGCTGTATATTTTTTTAAACATCTTTAGATCGCACCTCTTCTCCAGGACTCAAGCGACACACACTGAATGTTCTCGGGCCGGGCCCGCGTGAGGGAATTGTGCATGTCAACATCTTTTGACTTTATAAGTGAGAAAATTCGGACCGCCAAAGGTAGTTTCAAAGTTTGCTGATTCAGCATTAAGGTATAAACCACGCGGAAACTTGGGATCTTTATCTGAGCGCACCCTAAACAATCCTTACTTCCATTTCGTGGAGGAAATTTTGCGCTAGCTTTGGAGAATGAAGGTGGGTTGGGTCCACTCCTTAAAATTAGCTGTGATTATTTTCTGGCTCATGCACATTTCTCTCTGACTCATGTAATTTAGTTTACCACTTCCTGAGACCATTTTATGATTTTAATTAACTAATAAAGAGCCTGCAGTCTTACTTTCTTTATTATATTCTTAAAAGGCTCTGTGACTGCTGTACGCAGGTCATATGATGAAATATTATGTACAGTTCCTTAAATTGATCAACATTAGCTTGAAACAGTGGATGGACCCATTAGTATTCAGAGATTGTTAGTAGACATTTCCCCCTCTTCCCCCTGAAACTATTGCAACATTCACGGATACATTTGCCCCCGAATTTTCATAGAAATGACCAACCCCACGAAATTTCAAGTACAATGATTTAGTCTTCTTTCGTTTGGACAAATACTGTAAATAAATGTTTTAAATTCAGATGGTGACCCTGGCAATTACTTAACATACTTCAAGCGAGCTGCTGTATACTTGGCTATTGGACAGGCTAAGAGGGCTATTCCTGACTTGGACAAAACCATTGACCTCAAGCCAGACTTCTATCAGGTAAGGGATGTCAGACTTATAATAAGTTGAAAATGTGGAATTAGTACTTGAAATTAATAATTCATCTTACCGCCGTCAATTCACTCCTACTGTGTGGTTTGAGATCGAGTGGGTTTCTTGTTTCATCATGCATTTTTTGCACAGAAGTATTGTTTATTTGTAAACTGCTTCTATTCTCTTTTCTTTACAATCATCAGCCAACTTTAGTAAGTGTTTAATAATTGTGAATTAGGAATCTTAACAATGAGATATAATTTTCTTATGGTGTTTAGTAATTCTTAAATACTATTTATTCGAGGTTATAGACTATATTTACACTCTATGACATTCAGAGGGTTACGGATAACCATTCTACGGCAGTATCTTCCCCTCATTTATTGAGTACGTATGTATGTTGTGGTTGTATGTGCATATACTACTGTGCACGTGCAATTTACAAATAAACAATACTTCTGTGCAAATAATGCATGGTGAAACAAGAAACCCACTCAATCTCAAACCACACAGTGTGAAAGTGCTGGTACTCTCCTTGAGCTAATCATCCATTATGAATAAGGCTCATTATTTTTATTTTTTAACTCTATATGTGTGCATACATGTATGTGTGTATGTAGGCAAGGTAAAAAACGGAGAAGCATTTCCGTCGATTCACAGATATTTTCTAGCTAGAAACTCTTCTATAGCTATATCAGCAAGCTAAGGCCTTATATCGACCATTAAACGCTATGGGGATAGTGAAAAAAAGCTCGTAAATTTTTTTAACTTGCTTCAATAAAGTTGCAGACCGAAATTCCGATGGGCACAGAGCTATAACGAGGTCCGCACTTCGTAGATCTTCTGTTAGCTACTGATGGACCTCCAGTTGTAAAAAATCTAAGCCCAAGAAGGCCCTAACTTCGAGAAAACGTCAATACTGTGCGGTGGTCGAACTAACAATTCTCCGTGAGACAACTTCGAATAGGACGGCTTCAATTTTTTTTAACCCGAAAAGCTCCACACCTCTAGAGCCTATAAACAAAAAATCGGAACGTTTTATTGGATAAACGATTTTTTATATTTCTTTGAGCGAGACATACGGTGAACGAGAAAGAAACGCGGTCGAACAGAACGGCTGTTTTTTAACAAACGGCTTACCGTTTTCTCCCCGTTTTTTAATTGTGCGACGGCCGTTCTACGGAACGGAATTCGAAACTTTTTCTTGTCTTCTACTGTATAAATACTAGATTGATATATATATATATAATATATATACTAGATTGATATATATATATATATATATTTATCATGTACTGAACTCAAGTACTCCCATAGAGATTAATACAAATGAAACTACCCCAATATTTTCCCATATTGCGTCCCCTTGGGCATTCTAATAAGTGTTATTGCGTCCCCTTAGGCTAATTATATATTTTTAGGTTTTTTGTTAAATCTTAATAATAATACATTAATTTGATATATCTGTCTATTGCTATGTACATGTAGGTATGTATGAATTGTAAATCACTTCATTTGTGGTTGTGTGTCATTAGGTGCAGCGGACAATGTGGTGAAACTTTGTGTTTGTGTTGCTGTAGGAAAACCAATATTTATTGTACAATTGGTGATTGTTGCTCCAGCAAAGAAGGACTGAGCACTTAAATCTTGGTTTATAGTACCACTCGATGGTGTTGTAGGGTATGAAGAAGATGGATTAGTTTCAGGCTTTTTGTATGAGCTCACGACATAAGACATTTCCTTTTGCTGTTGTAATGATGCTTTTTTATAGCTATTTAGACTGTAGATTTTTATCCCCAGCTAGTTGGATTATCTGTGTTTCTGGTACACTATTCTTGGTAAGACATTGTAACCATTGTTTTTCGAGCTGAATGACTTGTTTTTCCCCAGACAATCCAGCACTTGCAGCCATCCTTTTCATTATTGTATTGATTCTATTCATCCCCATCTTCTGTTTTTTTGTACCAAATGCCGTCATTGGAGTAATTGTAGTTCACAGCCAGATAAAATGGGGATTCCGATTTGCACATTTCAACTGGACGCTTTTGAAGAAACTTTTCAAAAATACGTAAGGGACACCGAGAGATATTGTTGGGGGTGTTCCACATTTTGGGTTTGAATTGGCGACTTGCATTTGTTTCACCTGAACGTGTCTTGGTATATCTTTCATTAAATTCAACATACTTGAAACCATCTGGTGTAGAGTGGATACAAAAATCACCATATGTAAGTGTATTATGTTCATCTCTTCCACGCATCCCCATATGCAGCGTGAGTAAAAACCAAACAGTATTGAGTAGTACCTCTGGACTGGAGTCCCCCAAAGATCCACTGGTACACATCAAGTCAATGTCAATGGTTCAGCAGCATTGTTCTTATTTCCTTTCCCTTTTTTTAAGCATTTTACGAGCTGCTTTCAACTTTTCTCGAGAGGATGAAAAATGAGTGTCACGGATGATGCTATAAGGCTTTCATAATTATTGGGTCACCAAACTTCTTTGAAAAGAAGTGAGAGTGTCAGGTTCATACAATGAGTCATCACTCTTCCTTACTTTGCAAAAGAAATGTCCTAATAATCTGTCTAATTCAGTAGGTGGAATTTTGCCTATTTTTCTACACTCACCAACAGATTCACACCAGCTGTACCACTTCCTCAAGTCGGATATTGTTTTCTTCTTTGTGTTACAATTTTTTTTTGGTCCACAAACATTTCCAACTCTTCATCGTCCAAACACACAGAAGAAGATGCTTCTTCTACGTGCTTAGTTTCCTCCGTTTGTCCTAGTATAGACTGGATTAGCAAGTTGGTTCTATAGGGAATTTCTGTAGATATTCAGATTGTTTCTCAATCATTTCAAAAACTTCGTCATCAAAAAATCCTGTAATGAAATATCTTCAGCCATAACAACGTTAGCTTACTGGTTTAGCTCCAGAAAAATTGTGGTTGCTAAGATTAAGTTTGCGCATGGTTAATGGCAGCCACATCAGACTGTGTACGATGACGCTCAGAGTGTTTTTCCTCACCTTCATCACTAATAGTACTACTGGTCTCTAGCGGACGTGGAAAAACTGCAGACAATTGTGAAGTTGGGAAACTGTCTTGGTAATTGGATGAGGTAAAGACAGTGGTTGTTGCAACAGAATAGCTAGGTACTTGATCCACTGGTACAGACTGGGGCAGAGAAGACTCCAACAAGTCTGCAGAACCCTTATCACGAAGGGTCCCCCCAAGTGGAAACTTTTCCACTGAACATTCATTATCAGACTGTAATTCAGGGAACTCCCTTCCTCACTGCTCAACACAGAATCCTGAAGAATAACAGGCTGAGGTTGATCTGGCCGATGGTGGTTGGCCCAACCTGCACCACTCCCTGCCACATTTGTGCCCATCTGATCATTACTCTGATTCTTGTCTGCTGAGAAGTCTCTCCTTGGCTCGTGATGTCCAAAAACTTTCAAACAAGAAAAGTGAAGGAGCAGAGAGCACTAGAAGAACAGGTCAAAGCTGCTTTGACCAAAGAGAATCAGCAAGAGCTCAGGAATTTAGAGAAAATGTATAGTTCCAGAGTTAAACAGATTGGGAAAGGTCACAGAGATGCTCATCGCATCACTCAAGTGAAGATCATTATATGTCTATGAGGTGGTTCAAATAATTCTATATGTAATGCTGTCTATAGCGAAGTATGAGAAACACATGGTTGACCTTTGATATTATATCAGTCTACTAATGCACCCAATTGATATGACAGGCCAGCCAATGACTATTTAAATGTTATCAGAAAATTTGCATGGTGTTGGTCTTAACTGTATTTGATGACACTTTACCAGCTGTTACATAAAACATTGTTTATAACAATTCTACACAAGTATTTAAGTGGGTGTGTATTGCAGGAGAAGGAGACAGAGAATATTTGATGACACTTTACCAGCTGTTACATAAAAAATTGTTTATAACAATTCTGTATTAGACTATGTTGATGTGTATTGTTTGTGTGTTTAAGGCGATCTACAGAAATGGTGTCCAGTCGACCATTGACCTTTACTGTGAAATGTTTGTCGGTGCGAGAAACTACTGGGTACGGTCCTTTGTACGGAGGTTGGAGAGGTTTGCGAACAGCATCTTGCCTAATGAAGACATGAGTTGTGGTTGCCAAGTCCGGATTTATGTGACTGTTGCTATGAGCTGGGCGAGAGGGCAATGGGCGGATTTGCTGCATGTGTGACTTCAACTGATGTACGAAATTTGAAGGATCTTCGAGAGCTGTATTGGAAGGAGGACTGAAAAATTCACCTGGAAGTCGAAGGGATGTGCCGTATACCATCTCTGCAGCTGTAGCAGATATATCCACCTGGTGAACCGGTTGACACAAGTTAATAGGTAAGTGAAGCTCGTGACGACGGAAGTGGTCCAACTAGGTCGATATCAAAGCGGGCAGTGGCGGATGGAAATGAAGACAGTGGAGCACTTGAATGCCTGTGGACTTTTGCACGCTGACACTGGACACATGAGCGAGTCCATCTTCGAACATCTGTGTTGATGCCAGGCCACACATAGCGAGAAGTGATGAGATGTTGTGTTGCCCGAATACCTGGGTGGGACAAACCATGCAGTGAGTCGAATACAGTTTTTCTCCACTGGAGGGGCACTAGGGTTCGATGTGTACCAGTAGAAGTATCGCAGAGAAGAGGTATGTCGGTGGTAGGAAATGGAATTGTTTCAACAACTAAGGGAGATGAAGGAGAAGATTGCAATGCTCGAATCTGCGCATCTGTCACTTGTGCTTGAGCCATGGCTGCATTGTCCACTATAGGAGGTTGTCCTGAAAGCCCTGCATTCATCTCGATGCGTGAGAGAGCATTTGCCACAACGTTCTGTGATCCTCGAATGTGATGAATGGCTGAGGTGAACTGAGAGATATAATCCAACTGACGAGCTTGTCGTGGAGAATGGCGATCAAGACGTGTGTGGAGAGCATGTGTCAATGGCTTATGATCCGTCCACACGTGAAAGTGACGACCTTCAAGGAAATGGCGAAAATGACGGATTGCGAGGTTGATAGCCAGTAGTTCCCTGTCGAAGGTACTATAGCGCGTTTCAGTCGGTTTCATCTTTTTTGAAAAGAACGAGATAGGATGCCAGGTACCGTTGCTGTATTGTTGCAGCACGGCGCGTACAGCTAAATCTGAAGCATCCGTTATCACAGAGGTAGGAGCATCAGGTCTCGGATAGGAGAAGACATCCAAATGACCGGCCCTCAAATTGGAACGGGTGGCTGGGCCACAGTCACAGTGGCTACTTTCAGAGGAACTCAAGTGGCTGCCAAAAAACTACACAACTTCATTTTGTCTTCTCACAATATGAAATTGTTCTTTCGAGAGATGAACATAGCTGCCAAGCTACGCCATCCCAACCTGGTCCAGTTCATTGGTGCCTCCATTGAAGGGAACCCAGTATTCCTGACTGAGCTCATGCCTACCAGCCTGAGGGCACAGTTGGAGGTGGATACATACTTGCAACCTTCACACGTCAAGTCGATTGGCAGCGATATTGCCAAAGCCATGAATTACATACATGCACCTCATGAAACCTGATCCTTTTATTCATTGTGACATCAGCAGTGCCAACGTCTTGCTACAGCCGATATCTCTGGTGGAATACAGAGCCAAATTGTCCGATTACGGGACAATCAATTTACTGCATGAAGTACAAACCATGAATCCAGGCAGCCCTGCTTACTGTGCTCCAGAAGCCAGTAACCCTCAGCTTCACTCTCCAAAGATGGACATTTTTAGCTTCGGGGCTCTAGTTTTAGAGATGTTGACTGGCAGGCTCCCCACACTTAATGACAGACCTGATCTACTGGCAACGGTCCACCATGAACAGCTGCTGGCTGTGATAAAAAGGTGTCTTAATGAGAAACCAGATAGAAGGCCTGATGCAAAAACGATCATAGTTATGCTTAGAAATGAACACTCGTACCCCAACATTTCATTTAAGTAGTTCAGTTGTTGTCGTTTTTAATTATTAATGCAACCATGAACTTATACTATTGTGTGTATACAAATTCTTTTTTTTACTTTTAAGTCTGTAATCCAAGGGGAAAACAATAAATAAATAAATAATAAATTAATTAAAGGAACAAAAACCGGTACTTATGTTGTAGGAATCCCTTTTCACTTCTTTTTGAAGTAATAATCCACACAAATTTACACAGCAAAGTTATGGGATGGCCAATTAACAGCATGATATATAAACCATGAATCCCAAGGGGCCAGCTTACTGTGATGCGGAGGGCAACATTCCACAATGCATTTTTATACGTTTAAACATTAGCCTGCACTAAAGGTATTTGGAAAATTAGAGAATTACAAACCTGCTATTACTTATTTCCAAGTCAGCAACCTGTTTAATTGTGTTACCTTATGATCTTGCAACAGTTCACATTCTTTCATTTCAAATATAAATACGTACTTTCACATGTACAGAAAACACTAGCTTACCATACCATGAAAATAATCAATAGAAAATAATCTTTGTTTAAAATTATATGGTTGAATGAAGTTGGGAATAAAAACACTGTCTGGTAAAAGTTGGTGATTAGGCATTAAGTGATTCCAGTTTAACAAGTTGTGAGAACCGTTTCATCTAAACTCTACCTTAACGGATGTTTGGATTTTGTTTTACTAGAGAGTGCCTTCGCAGATCTTGCTCGTAGACGCTACAACAGAAGTCTACAGTGAAGAATATATTGTATTTACTAATCAAGTAGCACATACCTGGTGGTAATCCTTAGCTTTCTTTCTGTAATCAGCGTATCTCTTTACTCTTTCTTCTTCTTCTCGCTTCTGTCTAACCTCATCAAGTTTATTATACAACCTATATTAAAAAACAAAACAAAAAAACAACAACAACAGCATTGACACAAGTAAATGTCTTAATACTTTAACTGTCTGAAAACTGATACCAATTCCCTACCTGAGGTATTTACTACTCCTAAAATTAATAAAAATAATCAATTTACGTAACTATTAAAATGCACACATGAACACACTTTAAACAATTCCATTCGTATGATTTTTAGTCGATGAACTGAATCCAAGATTAAATGTTTATCTGACCTCAAATTTTACAAGAATAACAAGAGCCGAGACAGAGAAGACAAAGGAAAAGAGGAAGAAAGAGAAGAAATGAACACTCGCATATGTTGTGCATCATACAAGACAGTCATTTTATTATTAGCAGTGTATCTTTCAGTATATGTATGTATTTTAAAGTGTAGTGTTGTGCGCATGTCATGTTGTGTTTAGTTTGTGCCCCGGACTTCCGGTGGACCCCTCCCTCACATATCCCTGCGCATGCGTGTCCTTTGGCATATAACCTCAGACACGCATGCGTATCATTAGTTCCCTATAGTTTCGTCTTGACCCTGAACCGATTTAATACTCGGGGAAGGGTAGGCCTAGCTAGCAGGAACTCTGGTGGCAGCAGCTTCCACTAGGGTTCTTCAAGGAATAGTTGTTGCTAAGCCTTAGTGTCTACCTTGGTTGATTATAGTTTGGTGCTGGCTGTCAGTAGCGACCCCGACGGTAACTGCATCCAAGTCAGTCCTTGGACGACTCCCGGAAGCCTCCCCACAATGTCAGTTTACTAAGTTAAAGTAATTGGGCGAGCGAAGCGAGACTCTCACTAACGGGTCTCAATTAGAGATTTTGGTGTATATACAGTAGGAGTCAAAAAAAAGTTTCAAATTCCGTTCCGTAGTACGGCCCGGCCCTAAAACGGTAGTTTTTCTTAACCGTAGTTTTTATCGTTGCGTTCCGTACCGTTTTGACTAAACGGCCGACACCGTTTACTAAAACGGTAAAAAACGGTGAAGCATTTCCGTCAATTCACAGATATTTTCTAGCTAGAAACTCTTCTATAGCTATATCAGCAAGCTAAGGCCTCGTATCGACCATTAAACGCTACGGGGATAGTGCAAAAAAGCTCGTATAAAATTTTAACTTGCTTCAATAAAGCTGCAGACTGAAGTTCCGACGGGCACAGAGCTATAACGAGGTCCGCACTTCGTAGATCTTCTGTTAGCTACTGATGGACCTCCAGTAGTAAAAAATCTAAGCCCAAGAAGGCCCTGACATCGAGAAAACGTCGATACTGTGCGGTGGTCGAACTAAAAATTCTCTGTGAGACAACTTCGAATAGGACGGCTTCAAATTTTTTTAACCCGAAAAGCTCCGCCTCTGGAGCCTGTAAACAAAAAATCGGAACGTTTTATTGGATAAACTATTTTTTATATTTCTTTGAGCGAGACATACGGTGAACGAGAAAGATTAAAACGGTAACGCGGTCGAACGGAACGGCCGTTTTTCAACAAACAGCGTACCGTTTTTCCTCCGTTTTTTAATTGTGCGACGGCCGTTCTACGGAATGGAATTTGAAACTTTTTTTGACTCCTACTGTATGGTAAAGTTCAAAGAGGTCAGTGCGTGTCTACCACCGGAGGCTACTTAAAAACGTAAACATTAACGCGTTGCAAGAAATTCGGGAGAAAATATTTTGAAATAATGCGAGGAAAAGGGGGAAAAAATGGCAAAGAGCTACGGAGACAGCAGGATGGGAGAGGCGTTCGCAGTTAGGTCTTCCAAAGTTAGCCGAGTTCATTTATTAGTTTAGCAGCGGTGGTAAGTTTACTTCGTCAATGCACTGTTCATCATAGCTATAGCCTTACGTAACAGATTTGTTCTTACTTGAAAATCCAAAGTCCAATAGTCAAGTCACTAAGAGAATACAACATAATGCTATATCTACTAGAGATAATTCAAATTTAAATTTCAGTCAGACCAGCTCGCTCACCATATTTGTGTTGAAACACATCACTAGTAATAATAACAATAATTATGCTGCAATCATTATAACAATAACAAAAATAAAATAAAACATCCAAACTTACTTCAAATTTCTCTCCTTCATCTCATGCTTCTTAATTGCTTCTCTTTCTCTGGTAATAATTTCATATTCAGGAAAACGAACACTGGCTCCTAACACACACACACACACACACACACACACACACACACACACACACACACCACACCTTCATCACCAGATACTGTGGGAATATTAATACCAGAATAAAAATTTATTACTGAAATACAATACCATTTTCTTTGAATGGTACAGATGAAGCTAGTATGGGTAGCGAGGTACTCAAGGGTGTGAATTGATTATGCCTACAAAACAGATGACCTGACTCATGAATATGTTCAATTCTATCTCAGATCAAACACCAAGCCTCTGCACACACCTTGCTCTATTGCTCTATGCTTTCCGTGCAAGACGGTAAGCATCAAAGAGCTGAACAAAATGTAATAAAAGGGAAGTGAGCACACGACCAACAACACTCACACATCTCCAGCATCACACTCGGCAAACGAGTCCTCCTTCAGTTGTTGAGGCGGACTATCTCTTAAATAGAAATTATCGTTATCTGATTCCGACACTAACAGCACCTAATGCTGGACTTCATACATTTATTATGATTGCATTATACGGGAATCATTCAATAGCAACGTATCATTGGTGACTTTGGGGGTGTGGTTAAAACCAAAGAAGACAGAGTGACAAGTTAATAAGTTTGGAGTGACTGCTACTCTGTGGCTATTAGTGGGAGCGAGTGAATTAAGGTGCATGGTGCATTTAAGTGTATGTGTTGGACATCAACAACTTTTTTTACATACCTGATAGAAACACTGGAGTCTCTTTAAACTTTACTTTGGTAACTTTTGAGTGTGTTTTACCATGTACACTAGTAGAGGGAACTTTAGTCGAACTACTATTACCTGCAATAAACAGATAATTAGAAAAGGAAAGAAAACAGACCAAACACTTAAATACGTAGACAACAACCAAGGGGGGGAAAAGAAGCAACAACTACAGCATGCAAGACTATTTTACTGGCTACTCAACATATTTGTTTACATAATAAAAAGTAATAGCAAGCCAAGGAACAATACAAATAAAATATAGATTTGAAAAGTGCTGCCAAAGACGTTGGTATACTTTTACATCAATTTAGTATGTGTCCTGGCAGCTTACGATTTCCTGCTGCCCTATGGTGGACAGTTTGCTGCCTCTGCTGTGCACTAGACCTCAGATTGTTCACTCTGGCCTCAGACTGCTTCACAAAGTCAGCCTTTCGACTCAAAAACGCAGCTTGTAGAGACTTGGGAGCTTCTTTTTCAATTGGACTTGATCTCTGCACAAGAACAGTAAAAACATGTGGGAAATGAATATAAATAAAAAGTGATGTAGATTTGAAAATGACGTTCATGTACAGTTATATAAATGTAATGGATTTGCTAAGCTTAGCTAAGTTAGGAAAGTGTTTATCAAGTTAAGTGAGACGACATGAGTAAACCCAAACGTGTTTATCGGTAAAGAAATCAGTGCTTATTTATATGATATATATATTCATATTATGTATATATAAATAGTTCACTGAAAGTATTTGTGGTACATTAACTCCACATGGTCCAATAAGCATTTTCTTGGCTACAAAGCCAACTACACTCGAACCTCTCTTATCCGTTCGTCTAAGTTATGAACACCTCTGTCTACCGGACACAAACTAAAATTATTGACTGCGTACGAATCGTCAGTGTAGTCGGAAAGCTATTAAATTAAACGAATAAAATTGGGAAAATATTTCGCACGTGGCACTTCGAGTGTTCGATCGTAGCGTTGTGAGATGGAGCAGGGAAATCAACAGGCAGTTAGTGCGTCTACCGCTAGTTCTTCTCACTCGTTGGCCCGCGGCGTCGCTACTAGTTCTTCTCAAAACTCTTTGAAAGGCAGTGGGGCTGCTAGTTCTTCTAAGAACTCAACGACCAGCGGTGGTGGAGGCAAGGTCGCGGTAACTAAACGCAAGCGTAGCGTTTTAACTCTAGAAAGAAAGCTGGAGATAATATCAGAAGTTAAGAAAGGGAAGTCAGTGAGGCAGTGTCTGGACAGTTTGGTGTTCCAAAATCTACAGTGAATGATATTTGGACATGAACGATGAAGAAATTGTAGAAGATGTGTTGCAAGAGAGAGAAGAATCTGAGTCCGAAAATGAAGGTGAAGCTTTTTCAAATGCAGTTACTCCATCGCAAGCTTGTGCTGCTTTCGATACTGCTTTGGAGTGGTTGGAGTCCAAAGGCACACACCCACACATCTTATGCTGGTAAAATGTTGGAGAGACAATGCAGCTCAGCGTCGCTTGAAATCTATGAAGCAAATTAAAATCACTTCATATTTTAAATAAATTATTCATGTATTTACAGGTGTTTTTGTTAATTTTAAGTAATATACTAATTCAATTATCAAATAATTAATTGTATACGTGGTTCATCACCAAATAAATTAAGTATTTCTGAGTTACGGACATTTCTTAGTTACGGACACCCCTTGGTCCCAGACTGCCCGGATAAGAGAGGTTTGAGTGTACACATGTATTTAATAATCGACTACACTACAAATAATAAATATACATAAGTGATCATGTACTACCCACAACTTGTGGTATAGACAGCTACAGCAATCATAGTCAGAGATATTGCACCCATTTATGTCAAAGTATAAACTATCTTACCACCTGTGTCTTGACTTCACGATACTCAAAGCCTTCACTTTCCTTCAAACAATCCTCTTCCAACTGCTGTTCGCTGACCTGATCGGAAACAACACTCAGCCTCGAAACATCTGTGAGCTCCTCTTCTTCACTGCTACTCTGCTGCTGCCATTGAGATGACCCGCCCACTTCCCCTTCAATTATAGGCGGACTCCCTTCAACTGGAGAATGAGTGCGAGCTCCATTTTTGTGACCGGTACTGAGAGACGGTGCTCGCGAAGAGTTGGACATGCCACTTTCAAACCACTCCACCTGGACGGGATTGCGAATGACCGGGTATGATAGCGCAATCTCGGGAAACTCCAGACCAGAAAACATAGACGATAAAAATGTTTCATCATGATCTCCTTCTGCTCTGCTAGATGGACTACCGCCATGTTGATCTCCAGACATGTGGTGCTCAAACGATTGATCTCCCCTTGTCTGAGGTGAAGCGAGACCAAACTGAACATGGTTAATGGCAGCCACATCAGACTGTGTACGATGACGCTCAGAGTGTTCTTCCTCACCTTCATCACTAATAGTACTACTGGTCTCTAGCGGACGTGGAAAAACTGCAGACGGTTGTGAAGTTGGGAAACTGTCTTGGTAATTGGATGAGGTAAAGACAGTGGTTGTTGCAACAGAATAGCTAGGTACTTGATCCACTGGTACAGACTGGGGCAGAGAAGACTCCAACAAGTCTGCAGAACCCTTATCACGAAGGGTCCCCCCAAGCGGAAACTTTTCCACTGAACATTCACTATCAGACTGTAATTCAGGGGAACTCCCTTCCTCACTGCTCACCGCAGAATCCTGAAGAATAACAGGTTGAGGTTGATCTGGCAAATAGTGGTTGGCCCAACCTGCACCACTCCCTGCCACATTTGTGCCCATCTGATCATTACTCTGATTCTTGTCTGCTGAGAAGTCTCTCCCACTCTGCTGTGGACACCTCCCACTGTCTTCCCACTGGGGCTCCGTGGGGCATAACCGATAGTCCGTGGTTGCTGCCACTGGCAACTGTAATTGACGGTAATCAACGTGCAAAGGTTTGCTCGTGACGCTCCTTACCGAAGCAGATGAAGAATTGTCCAGAGTAGAATTGTACGGAGTGATACTGAGAGACTTGGGAGAGCGACGCCCAGAGTGGAATGAGGATATCTTCTCGCGCTGTCTCAAGACCAGCTCTGGTGAATCAGACCTTTCCCGTGTATCTGAAGATGTATCTAGAGTGGTATGGTACTGTGTGGTGCTGAGGGGCTGTGAGGCCAATGTTTCATTCAAGGCAGCCATTCCTGCCACAGGCTCTTCATGATAGCTAGTACCTTCTGTGGGCAGTGCTTCAAAACTTAGTTCAGGAGAAATGCTGTGTTGGTGGATGCCTACATCAGGATCCTTTAGTCTAGAGTCCCTAGATATAATAAAATAATAATAAAACCAGTGATGTGCTTGAGCACAAACAGTGAGCAAGACTAAAAGTACAGTATTGTTAAAGTATTAATTTTAACTTCTAACTCAATCTACTAAAAAAAAAAAAGTCATGTTAGTTAAATGTTTTGTTTGTGATATTCTTTAGCTTGTATGTAAGTAGTAGTTGTAACGCACAACACATTCACACAACTGGACATACCTACACAAGACTTACGTTCGTTATTAGTCTAATGGCCAAAGAGTTTTCAAGTAAATGCTGTTGTGTAGGGCTTATTAATACGACAAAAAATGCATTAACTTACCACTGCCACCAACGAAATGAAACGCCGGTAAGTTTTTAAGTTTAACTGCACCCGCAAAAAAATTCAAAACAGTAAAACAATTCAATTTCTAGAATAATACAGGTAATGATCGAGTAAACCAGAGGTTCTGTTTAGTGCAGTTTGGGACGGGGTCGACTGCCTACTAACACAAGAATGCCAGGGTCAAAGTACAAAAATGACTTGCGTATGTGCAAACACATATAAACAAATATCCCTGATTTTAAATTGTGTCACCCTTGATACTGTCTCGCTCGCTTCTCCCGCCAATAATAATAAAAACATGACATTTCATCTTAATTTTCATCAATTCTGAAATGACTGTGCTCTCCCGATATTCCAAAAAAAAAGAAAGAGTTGAAACATTGATTTGGCCACCCAAATTTCATTCCATGATAATAATAATCTCAAAACACTTAAAAATTTCCCACAAGCATATGTACCTAGGACTGTATATGGTCCAGACATACATATACACTCACTATAAAGTGCGTAATGAAGAAGTATACATAAGGACTCCCTACTATAATAGTATAGGAATTTTACCATGCCTTAGTGAGTAAAGGTGATTTATTAAATGAAATTAAAGGGTAACTGCGGTGAAAAAAAATTTCCCCTGCAAATATCATAAAATAGTACTCTTATATCATTCATAAACAAGTCCCAAAACCATTTGACCTAAAACCAAGTAAATGCTCTAAAATGGCACCTTTATTTTGAAGTAATTAGCTTCATTGAAAGTCACTTCCTGTTGTGGGCGTGGCTTAGCGATGACGAGGAAAAGGTTTCCTGTCTATCCACATGGCCACAGTTTGAGACTTAGCTGGCTTCCACAATCATCACTATGGGCAGAACTTGCATTGCTTTTGGTTGCCATAATACTCACCAGAAGGGCTTCTCACTATTTACATTTCCTGTTGATGAAAATCACAGGAAAGCTTGGACTCTTCAGGTGCAGAGGACCAGAGACAAGTGGAATGGGCCTACTAAGAATTCTGCTGTTTGCTCTGAGCATTTTGCTGAAGATTGCTTTGAGCCTATTTCAGTAATGTCAAAGCAGTTAGGAATTAAAATGAGACAAATGTTGAAGCCTTGTGCTATACCAACCATTTTTAAGCGCCCATGTACAACACCAAAGAGGCTCCGCTCATCTTCTGCTGTTGAGAAAAGATCCAGAGCCAAGTTAATTAATTCTTATTCTTTGATATATCATTCCAATAATAATGCCAACAATTCTAGGTAATAGCTGCTATTGACATGGATGTATCAACCACAAGCACACGCAAGGATTCTTCTAAGGAACCTGAAGTATTAGAAGACTCTAGTGGTGTTGGAGCAACAGATGTAAGTAATTTTGAAATTCTTTCATTTGGTTTTGTCACCATTAGGCAGTAGAATTGCAACCGACCAAGTCAATTGGCATTCAAGCATTTCCAAGACTGGAACAAAAGAATGCTAGAGTACAAGTAAAAATGAAAACCAAGGATAAAAATAACAATTATTTCTTCTTATTTTTTTTTGGTTTAAGTATCAGTTAATATTTTTCAGCTGTTCAGGCTCAGCCGAAATTTTGTGATGCTGGTGTGCAGTGCAACATTCTAGATGGGTGGCATCATACAGAATCAACTCCTGACACTCATGACACATTGGAACTTGGTTATATGAGTGCGGAAGAAACTGATTCTGAAGACGAACTATTTTCTATTGAGTCTGAATTACCATCACAAACAGTTACTCCAGAGTAAGTGTTGTTATTCTGTGTGGTTGAATATTTTATATCACAGAGCCTCTCCTGATCAAGAAACTAAGTATATAGTGTTTGAGTCATGATTGTTGTCACTGTTCTCAACTTGCCCCGCATGTCAACAGAGAAATGATCCAATCATTCACACCATGGGTTTGTTGTTGCGTGTGACACAAACTTGCAAAGAGTGCAAATTTAGTCGTGTGAATGCAGCCAAACTTTGATAGATAGTTGTCCAGTTAACTGTATAGTAGCTATAGCTAGCTGCACTCACAATGGTTAGGTAAATGTTGGTTGATATAATAGTAACTGAATGATAAAAGACACAAAAACAAAACTGAAAAATGACTGGTTGAACATTGCTTTTATAGGCATAAACTAGGTGGGGTGGTGGAAGTTAAGTACATAGGAAAAAGTATAGCAAGCTGGTAGGCTACCATAAGTGTGTATAAATAAGTGGTGTTAAGGTTATGAATGAGGTGTTAATTAAAGTTTCATAAACAAAGTCATACACAGTTCACTCTTGGACTCCAACATCGTGTATGGGAGAGCCAGAATGTACCTGCAGGGAACTTGTTACTCTCAGCTGCCATATTGTTTGCTGGAGCCCAGTCTACAAAGATGCTGAGAGTACTAGATTTACTGAAATGTGCCACTATTAAGCCACGGACCTTCTATGAGCATCAGAAGGCCTACCTGCACATGGCCGTTTCAAATGTTTGGATGCGGCAACAAATACAGTTTATTGAAGTTATTCAGGCATTTGATGAACCCTTGGTTATTGGTGGCAATGGACGCTGTGATAGTCCTGGTCACTCTGCAAAATATGGTGCATATAATTTAATGGAGCTCAGGCATAATGTGGTTGTGGATGTTGAGCTAGTGCAGGTATGTTTATAGCCAGCTGCCTTAATAATTGTTTATGATTAAAGTTTGATCTGTAGAGCAATGAGGTTGATTCCAGCTATCACATGGAGGAGGGGCTAGTGCGAGGACTCAAGTTCTTGGAAGACCATGACTTGTCTGTCGATCTGCTTGTTACCGACCGGCACAGACCAATTGAGAAGTGGCTAAAGACAGATCAGCCAGATATTACTCATAAGTATGATGTCTGGCATGTGGCAAAATGTAAGTTATTGCATTTTTTTTTTTAAATAAAGCTTCATAAAACATTTGCTGACAGCATTCAAGAAGAAGGTGATGAAGGTGGCCAAACAAAAAGGATGTGAAATTTTAGGAGAATGGCTTAAGAGCATGGTTAACCACCTCTACTGGTGCGCTCTCTCTACCAAAGACAGTGATGAAGAAATGATTTTAGAAAAGTGGTTGTCTTGACGAATCATCTTCACAACAAACACAGTGGACATGGCAAGAAATTAAAAAAAAAATGCTCACATGGACGACTAAAAAACAGAAAATGGCTCAAACACAGTAAGCTTGATGGCTATTTTATGTACAGTGGGTTTATTTGGCGTATCATATTATTGGACTTGTGATTGGGTGACAAATTATGTTACACTCAGCAATAATTGCACAGCTTTTCCAAACTGCCAAATAAAAAACAACAACTCAAATTAACCCTCTCTAGGATGTATAATAAAATAACAAAGTGATTTAAATGTGTTCAGATACAAAGCCCAGTCAGAAAATCAGTGAAATCATCACGCAAGGACGTCCAAAAGTTATCTAATTCTTACCAGAAGTCTCAACTCGAAGTATTTCACAGTACAATCATTGAGTTTGCTCCTAAGAAGACTGCCTTTTCATATCTTGGAATGAAATCAAGGCAATGAATCAGGTCCAACAATCAATCCAATGACCATGATACTCCCTTTGACAACAGGTTACAACTGGCAGCAATCCACTACAACCATAGCTGTCCGGGCTTCACCGGAGGGTTTTTGCGAACCACAGGACTCCACCTCAATCAACACCTGAATTGTCCACAAGTAGCCTGCTTGCGGGCGCCTCATATCAAACTGAACTTAATGATATTCATGTGCGTCTCCGCCCCTTTCTTACCCATTGCTTTCTGTGTCATGTCTTACCCTATTTACCTGTAATCATTATCTTACCTTGATCTCTTCGTGCAACACAGTTATCCGAGTGCTGCGGGAGCTTACGACAGTCATAGCCGTAGTGTTCAGTGACTAAATCTGTTTAATTGCCGAAAGGGTGTGGCAAAGTCCAGTTACGCGGACTTTGTACATGGTCCTTCGAGCCGGATTCTCCGGACAGAGAAATTAAGCCAGCTCCAGCTCACGACTGAGCCTACTACTTGTCTAATTAGCTAAGTATAATTTAGTTTCTAATAGTTAGCTACTCATTACTAATTGTTTGATCGCTTGTTCGAATCGTTCGTTCGTTTGTCTTCTCTCCACTTCTCGTTCTACCGACTCGACGCCAGCCATGCCTAACGTGGAAGATGAAGTAAAGGACATTGCCGCCATGAGAGATCTCGACGCCCTCCGACGAAAACGATCAGGCAGGAAAAGCCAATTTACTCGACTACTACAGGTTCTAAATAGTGCCTCCTCAGACCTTGCCGGCAAGCTCTCGGAAAGAGACTGTGCCAAAAGAGTAGCAGAAGCCAAGCGTATGGCAGCGCTGCTCGAAGCTATTCAAGACAGGATTGAAGAACTTACAGCAGACAGAGAAGACGAACTTCAATCCGAAATAGCCATAGGTCTTCCCTTACGGGAGGATCACGACCAACTCGTCGACAAAGCCGAACGCCTAGAAGAACGCGAGTGCGTCTACCGGACGGGAGCATGGTTAGTTAGCCTATGCACACGGTTGCTAGCCCGAGAAAAGCCAGCACTCTCCACTCTCCTGACGGAGAGGGATAAGGTGTTCGACAAAATGGAAGACTTCCAAAAGAGCACAGGCCTCTTCGAGACCGACGCTATGATCCAAGATCAAGTCTCACAAATGGATCAACTCATGTCGAAATTGGACTACAAAATCGACGAATTCACTGTGGCCAACGCCGAGACTACTAAAGCTACCGAACCCGAAACTCGACCCAGGACTACCGGGGGCTACTCAAGCAAATTGAAACTGAACCTTCCCTCCTATGAGGGTGACCCAGTACAATGGGCCAGCTTCAAGTCATTGTTCACTTCAGCCATGGACAGAGCCGGAGACGAAGTGACTGACCATGAGAAGACTATACACCTACTCTCATGCGTCCAACCAGCCGAAGCGAAGACGATCGTGAAACAGTTTTCGAATCTAGAGGATTGCTACAAACCAGCCATTGAAGCATTGGAGGAACGTTATGGATCGAGGAACAAGGTATATTCTCTCCATGTCAAGACCTTCCTCAAGGACGAGACGTATCATTACACCTCCAAGAGTCTGTATCAGATAGCAGTTACGTACAAGAACTTTCTACAAGGAACAAAGGACTGCGAGGGAGACTCCTTCGAGCATCTGGTTGCTGGTGTGCTCCTCACTCGCTTCGACAAAACCCTAGCAAACGAATGGCGACACCACTGGGAGGAAGACAGCAAACTGCCTACTATCGACGACATCCTTAAGTTTGTCAAACGTTGGAGTTCTAGATTGGAGATGCAACCATCCTCGACAGATCATACTACCTCAGTCAACAAGTCTCAGACTCCTCAATACAAACAGTCCCAGCAGTGAGATCGCCATCGACGACCGACAGTTGCTACCGTGTCTACTGCTCCCAAGGTCAAGAACTCTACTACTCCAGATCCTAAGTGTGCTGCCTGCCAGGGACTGAGGCATTCGCTCAACCGTTGCCAGACTTTCCTGGACATGGCTCTGGACAAGCGTAGGGACTTCGTCGCTAGTAACAATATGTGCCTCAACTGTTTGTATCCAGGTCATCACTCCGACGACTGTAGATCCAGAGGTACCTGCCGAGTATGCCGCTCCAATCAACACCACACTCTGCTACACCAGTCGAACGCTTCTACGCCTACTCCTCCTGCACCTCCGTCTCCCTTAGTTCTTCTGAGTTCGATCGGAACTTTCTAAGTGTCATCCCAATAGAGCTGAGGGCAGGTATAAGTTCATTGACAAGTTCTTTGGCTTGATTGAATGTGTCTGCTCCAGCCAAGCAGTCATCTACGTAAAAGAGATGACGAATTGTATGACTGGCGAGTGGATACTGTTGTCTGCACTCTTCGGCTAGCTTGTGTAAAGTCTGAGTAGCCAGATACGGAGAGGAAGTAACACCAAACGTCAACCTTCGCATCCGTGCAGAAACTAAGTGTCCATTATCCGTCCGGAATAAGAAGCGATGGTAGTCGCGTTCGTCGGGGTGAAGTACAATTTCCCGGAACATTTTAGAAATGTCGGCGGTTACAGCGATTTGAGGCAGTCGGAATTTATTAATGACAGTAGACAGTAAGGGATATAAATTCGGTCCAGGGAGAAGCTGGTCATTCAAGGAATGCCCAGTTGACGTCTTGCATGACGCATCGAAAACGGCACGTAGCCTTGTAGTGGACGACGACTCCTTGATGACGCCGTGAACTGGGAGATAGTAGTGAGGTTTTTTCAGCTCTGCTTCTGGCACTATCTCGGCATGACCGAGGTCGATGTATCCTTTCAGGACTTCGTCAAAGTTATCCCACTGGTTCCGGTTCTTGAGTGCTTTCTCATTTCTGAGGAATCGCTTGATCGCTGTCTGCTGAGATTCTCCCAACGGTGGAGGCATCTCTTTTCTTGGTAGCTTGACAATAAATCGTCCATCCTGTACGTCCCTGGAGTGGGTGTCTCGAAAATGCTCGACCGCTTGAGTCTCTTCCTCAGTCAGATATTTGTCCCTGGTGGGCACTCGATCCATCTCCCACAGGCGTTGCAGATCGGAGTCTACGTCCCTTTTAACTTGCTGGAGAGTGAGCACTGTCTGGTTGGTAGGTGAGCCTGGAAATCTTCCTCCGAGGACCCATCCGAAAGAGGTCCCGAACACGCAGGCTGAGCCATCTTCGGACTTTTCTCGAGTGCCGGTCTGGCATCGAAGACTGTCTGCCATCCCGAGTAGTATATCCACGTCACCACCCATATCCATATCTGCGATGGGGGTTTTGCCACGTACGATGGGATGGTCTAGAATGATGTTAGTATCTTGTGGAGACACAGTTGCTGGCAAGGAGTCCACTATGTGGCAAGAGACCTTAACTGGCTCTCGGGGTATCCGGAACTTGCAATCTCCATGCAACGTCAAGTCTACTTTATGTCGGGAAGTAATGAGTTCGCCACCTGCATGTGTAAAAGTGGCAGTACACTGAGTACGGTCGGTCAATAAGCGATCAGCGAGTTTCTTCATAATTAGTGACGGTACGGCGCCACTGTCCATAAGTAAGCGACTAGTAATGTTCTGACTCCCTTGCTTTATGACGACCTTAGCCGTGGCGAGGAGGACCTCGTCCCCTGGCATGGTGCCGTACGTAACCATCACGTTCCCGTCTTTAGGCTTTGGAATCCATTCCTGAGACACTTCGCGAGAAGGAGGATCTGACTATCCAGGATCCCAAGTCAGCCGGTCGAACTCTCGGCATTCACTGGAAGGTCAGAAACGACACCTTTCACATTACTTCTCCAACCCCACCTTCGTCAGAAGTCAACGCCACCAAGAGAGTGATCGCCTCAACAGCTGCCCAAGTATATGACATTCTTGGACTTTGGGCCCCAGCCACTGTTATTGCTCGGATGTTATTGCAAGAGCTGTGGAGGCGTGAACTCGATTGGGATGCCGCCGTGCCTGAAGACGTCGAGCGGAAATGGAGAGAGTGGATGGCTGAACTTCCTCTTCTGACTGAACATCCCATTCCGCGAAGATTGTTGACATCGAGTTGTACGTTCAATCTCCAACTACATGGGTTCTCCGACGCCTCTACCAAGGCGTACGGAGCTGTTATCTATCTGAGAGCAGTGTATTCGGACTCTTCAACATCAGTAACGCTCGTGACAGCCAAATCCAGAGTGACTCCAGTCAAGCCAGAGACAATACCCAGGCTGGAGTTGACAGCGGCTCTCATGCTAGCAAGACTAGTCAAGGCTACGGCCTCAGACTTGGACATATCTCTGGACAACTGCTATGCGTGGACGGACTCTTCTATTGTCCTATCTTGGCTCCACCACTCTCCAGCAACGCTCAAAACCTACCAGGCCAACAGAGTCGCCGCCATTCTTGACATTCTGAGGAGAAGTCAATGGAGGCATGTTCGCAGTCCAGACAATCCAGCCGACTTGCCCAGCAGAGGAATGCTGCCAACCGAACTGATTAAGACGCCACTGTGGTGGTTTGGTCCGCCATGGCTACTTTCCTCTCCTGAGCATTGGCCACACACCAGGCTTTCAAGGAATCAGGAGAAGGTTTCAAGCCCATGACTGTAACAACTGTCACACCTCCAAAGACCGCTCCATGGAAGTTTTGGGAGGAGATCTCAGACTTCGACAGGCTGGTCAGAATTATCACCTATTGTCGGAGATTCATAGCCGCCTGTCGAAGGCAAAATGAGATCAAGACAGCTACCACTTCTCTCATCTCGGACGAGATCACGGCTACTCGAAATCACCTTCTACACATTTCACAACGGGAGACTTACCCGGAAGTATTCGAGTGGCTGAAGAAGAAAAGAACCATTCCCAAACACCACCTGCTTTCGAAATTCGACGTTTCCATTGACAAGGAAACTAACTTACTCGTTGTCTCAGGACGTGTCAAGAGAACAGATGCTCTCGCCTCTAGGCGTCAAGTGGTGCTGTCTCTGAAGTCGCACATCACGGCTTTATTTGTAAACACAAGACACCGCACCTGGCACCACCCCGGAGTGACTACAATGCTGAGTCTACTCACCGACAACTATTACATCCCTCGAGTCAGGAACTTCCTCAAGCTACTAAGCAGGAAGTGTGTACACTGCCAAAAGGCATATGCACTCCCAATCTCTCAGCGGATGGGAGATCTACCAACTTCAAGGACGACGCCGGCTCCTCCGTTCGAACGCACGGGAGTTGACTTCGCTGGGCCATTCTTGATCACACGCGGGAATCCACGCAAGCCCACCAGAGTCAAGGCCTATGCTGCTGTCTTCATATGTCTCGCCACACCAGCAGTTCACTTCGAGGTCTGCTCAGACTTATCAACCGACTCATTCTTGGCCTGCCTGCGCCGCTTCATTGGCAGAAGAGGTTGTCCTGCCCACGTCTACAGCGACAACGGCACAAACTTCTTGGGCGCTAAAAATGAGTTGGAAGAGATCTCGACTATGATGACTTCGCCAGGAACGAAGGACGCCATCAACGACATCACCACCAGTCATCACACTCAATGGCACTTCACACCTCCCCGCACTCCACACTTCGGTGGCTTGTAGGAGGCTGGTGTGAAGTCGATGAAGACTCTGCTTCGCAAGAATTTAGAATCAAGACCTCTGAGTTATGATGAATTGGAAACCGTTCTCATCGAGGCAGAAGCGACGTTAAATTCACGACCTCTCGACTCTAACATTTCTACCGAACCAGACTCCCCGGAATTGCTCACACCAGGACACTTCCTGATTGGACGGCCACTCCTCTCTCTGCCGCCAACGTCCGTCAACAATTCAGATCGCCCACTACTGTTGAAGCGTTGGGCTTACATTCGCCGCCTGACCACCGATTTATGGAAGAAGTGGAAATCCACTTATGTACAAGCTATCAATGCCAGGTCAAAGTGGACATCGTATAGAAGGAATTTCCAGGTTGGCGATATTGTGCTGCTTAAGGACGAGATGATCAGAGAGAGAACTTGGCCTCTCGCCAAAGTCTTACATACTTATCCAGGAGAAGACAACTTAGTTCGAGTGGTGGATCTACTCTGTAACAGACGGGTCTACCGACGTGCGACGAACCGACTGGTTTTACTCGTAGAAGCCCCACCTCTCTCACCTTCTCGCCCTGCCGAGGATGTCCGGGCTTCACCGGAGGGTTTTTGCGAACCACAGGACTCCACCTCAATCAACACCTGAATTGTCCACAATTAGCCTGCTTGCGGGCGCCTCATATCAAACTGAACTTAATGATATTCATGTGTGTCTCCGCCCCTTTCTTACCCATTGCTTTCTGTGTCATGTCTTACCCTATTTACCTGTAATCATTATCTTACCTTGATCTCTTCGTGCAACACAGTTATCCGAGTGCTGCGGGAGCTTACGACAGTCATAGCCGTAGTGTTCAGTGACTAAATCTGTTTAATTGCCGAAAGGGTGTGGCGAAGTCCAGTTACGCGGACTTTGTACAATAGCAGTAAAAAGCAAGCAGTGACTAAAAGTGGTGAGAAACGGTGGTCAATTCTCTACCCAAAGTACAAGCAAAAAGGACATATTGTACGTCGACTAATGGAAAAAAGCAATTTTGGTTAGTAGACAATGTAAATAAATCTTAGTTTCAGAGTATATGTATATTTAGGATATGTGAAGGAACTTTTTGATGAACTGCTTGAAGTATTTGCTGCTGGTGGTCGAGGTCCTAACACCACTGAGATTCCTGATTTTCTCTGCTCTGGATTTGAGCTACCCAACAAGGAAGATGCGGTGAAGGAGAAACAAACTAGATTTGCGAAGTTTAATGATCTTTAATTTTTTAATTAACAATGATTACCTAGCTACAAGATACGAAAGTGATTATTTATGGCAAGTCTGGAAATTTAAAACCCGTATACACCCCAGTTGTACATGGAAATGTAGTCCTTATTCGAGGAGTCACTGCACATGATGGCAATACTACATGAAAATTCTTTCCTAGCCATTGCCAGCACCAGCGAGTAAGCTGGCGATACGCCACATGTCTGTGTTTCCTGGAAAAAATGGGGGAGAAATTAATTTCATTTACCTAGTAGTAATTTGTTATCTACACTTTACTCATTGATGGCTCCTTCAACCGCATTCTCTCCATAGTACTGCCTGTAGCTGTAATAGGCTGTCTGTAGCACCCACGGATCAAGACAAACATTTTGAAATCCAGGATGAAGCACTATACAGCCAACTCCTTCTGAAGATGTTTTGTCGACCATGTGTGAAATTTCTTTACAACAGACACACTCTGTGCCAGTGGGCAATATTATGCATTTTCCACATAAGCACCTTGAGCAACATACACTATGTACATGATATATAATTCTTATAGCTGATACTAACAAGCTTACCAATCTAAGTTCAGAAGCCTGGGATGAATACCCTCATCAGAACTACTAGATTCACTAGTTGAACTAGCTATTGGTACTACTGGTTCAAACATGAATGGAAGTACTTCATGATCAGAACTAAAAAGAGGAGGACTCATAATCTAAGCTCATTTCAGAACTGCTGAAACCACTCGCTGCACTGCTATGGCTGCTAGAAGTGCTCTCTGTATCCATTGCAATAGCCACAGAAGGTAGACAGGAAACATTTCCCTCGTCATCGTGAGGCCACGCCCACAACAGGAAGTAAATTTTAAGGAAGCTAAATTAGTTGAAAATAAGGTGCAATTTTAAATCATTGACTTGGTTTTAGGTATGGTTTTGGGACATGCTTATGCATGATATAAGAGTATTATAATTTAGGATGCTTGCAGGGGGGAAATTTTTCCACCACAGTTACCCTTTAAAATAAATAAAACAGAAATAGAGATCATAAGTGACACCATGTTACCTTATGATAATGACTTCACTTAATTACACTATAAAAATGTGCATTCCTGTAACTTGCTAATTAGCATACAGCAGAACTCACTGAAGTAGTACAATGGGGTAAGTAGACAAAGGAGTGTCGTGGTTGTCTCTACCAGCCTTTGCTTGATGACTGCCTGCCTGACCTAGCACTAAACCATCTTCTACTGAACTCGGCCGGAGCCTGGACTGTGCCTTAGTGGGACGTCCTTGAGCAGACTCCCGATTAGATGCTGCTCTAGGCTTTGATGTTACTTTTCCAAGTTTGATTTGACGCTCTTTCCAATCTTCCTGCTGCTTTCTGACCAGATTTAAAAGATGACGCATGGACTCATTGTGCACTGTGAAAAAATAAAAAAATAAAAAAATACAACCATTACCATACTGTACAAGACTATAAAGTGCAAGCTATAAGTTACTGACCAGCCAGAATAAAAACAGCAAAAATATAAATACATCCGTACCCCCGCCCATTCCCTGCCCCCATGTGGCATCATGACATACGTCTTTGGGGTGTTTGTCTTGGCAGCTTTGAAGCAGAGGGCACAAACAGAGGAGGTTTTGAAGTAGAGGGTGCAGATGTAGGAGGTTTCGAAGCAGAGGGCACTGACTGAGGAGGTTTAGAAGTTGTAGACACAGATGGAGGAGGTTTTGAAATAGTGGGCACAAACTGAGGCTTTGAAGTCGGTAACAAAGTATGTGTAGTAGGTTTAGAAGCACTTTGCATTGGTTGTCCACGAAGTCTAGAAGAACTCTGGGGTAATTGTCTAATTACTACGGAAGCTCCCTGCAATGACTCGCCCTCAGACTGTTTCAGAGTCCTCAAGTGACTGTCGCGATTTTCTCTTTGAGACAGACCCATAGCATTACCATTTGAATCACTCCAACTTCTGGTGTCATCCTCAACTTCCCTAGAAGACTCAGAAAGACACACGATGGAAGACAACGTGTCAGTCACAGATAAACTAGGTTGCACCAATCCCTCAGCTTTCATACGAGGAAGCTGAACAGACTGAGGAGGCTCTGTCTGAATCCATTTTGAAGTCACCGTGGTAGAAGACGGAGATGGACTTGATGGTTGTTGTATGCTAGTATCTGCTGGTACAGGAGAAACACTTTCTCTAAGTGAGCCGTCAGACTGATATAAATCTTCATGAGCGACAGAGCCTGTCATACCTCTTGCAAGAGGCTCCATCTCTCCTTCATGGAAAACACACACATAAAATCATGAGGCTACCCATCCAACAGTAACACTCAAGGTAAAATGCAATTCTACCTGAATATACACACACTATATTTCAATTTTTTTTTTATCACTTCAACATCCAAACACAAGCCACAAACAAATTCACATTCTTCTTCTAATCAGAGACTTTAATACGGCTAAAAAGCAGACATTTTGGTTACAATGGGCCAGGCTATTCTGTGTATTTGTCTTAAAGTAACACACGATGTACATAGTACCATACCAGTTCCTAAGACGTGGAACTTACTGTTCGTTCGCAAGAGTAGGCGTTCAAATGTTTGCTCCATGTCTTTCTGTTGCTCGGAAACCATCTCAATCCGCTGGTGAATTGGCTGAAACACGTTAGTCTATGTGCATAACATGGACCACATGCTGATGACAGAATGACTACTGATTGCATCTACATTAATACTATAGAAATGATATACATATGTGACAGTCTATGGGAAAAGTGGGCACTTCACTCAAACAAAAAAAATTGAGTTTTTTATGCTAATAAAAAGCTACAATTTATCTCAACTTAGTGCTAAAATACTGGAGGGTAAAACTTCCACGCTCAGAGAAACTGGCAGTTGAACTGGGCTGTATTCAGCAAAGCAATTGAACTAGAAATCGAGAAAACATAAATTGAATTTCCACTTCCGGTATTATTAATGTTTCCGTATACTTAACGGCGTACTCTGCATACGCAATTAAATCGTACAGCCGCTTTTTAACGGCGACTAACGAAGTTTGCGTAGAGTTCTTTTTAGCTTTCAGAGCGTCTCACAGCCTGTTTTGTCGGAATCCTTGGCTACTCTACTCCATGTAGTAGTAAACATTCAACCAGAGGTAAGCTGTAGATTGCATGCACTATTCTCCAAGCTATGCCTTTTTTTTAGCTGCTAGTTTGAAACTCCGCCCATTCCCCGTTTATTGTACTTCGAGAACGAGAGAGAATAAAAAGTAGCTTGTCTTTCCACGGCACGCTTGGGGTCTTTTAAGTTGTTTCGGCATTTGAAATTTGGCGTAGACTTAGAGTAAGGGTCACTAAGACTAATTCTGCAAAAAACAAAAATGGGAGAAAGAAAAAATTTTTCCTACGACTTACTTCTGGAGCCTATATCTCAATTTCAATTTTTGCGTGAAGTGCCCCCTTTTCCCATAGACTGTCACATATACATAGCTATATAGCACTATGGACTGTCTGCTACATTTATATAACTTTATATACATATATATATGTTGCATGCATGTCAGGGTTTAATACAAGATCCTTCACAGGGGGTTGGAGACAATACGGGTACACTTAGTCACGCCAATCTAAGCCCCAATATTAAGACACACTTGCCTATATGGGAGTGTATACGGGTACACTTAGTCACGCCAATCTAAGCCCCAATATTAAGACACACTTGCCTATATGGGAGTGTATACTTCACACGGATCAATGTATAGTCACATACGCATGATTTTATAACATTAACTGCTCATTTAACTTTAGCTAAAGTAATATTAACTTCCAAAAATTCTGGGAAGGGGGGGGGGGGGGATATCACAGGGCCAAATCCCCTCTGTGAAGCCCTACATGTACTAGCTAAGTACGGACCAATGAAAGAGATGGAATACCTTACTCACAGGGACTCCAGTTATAGCTCTCTGTCTCCTAGCTCGATCCTCCTTCTCTAGCACTTCCAATTGTGACATCATCTCGTCTCTCTCCTGCACATGCCAATGTCAGGGAACAACATGTGTCAGAGGGTGTGGCTTTGTAGTACAGACACTTACTCTCTCCAGTCTAACTTGAGCCAGCGCATGCGTGTGTCTCAGCCATGCTTTCTCATCTTGCTCCATTTTAGCACTTTCTGCATGCTAAATAAGAGGAGAGGGGTGGAGGAGGGAAAGGGAAGGGAAAAAAGTCCATAATAGTTTTGTTAACATCTTAATATAAGGAATGTCTTAATTATTATCCAGAACAAAAATTCAAGTCAATCAAATCCATATTTTTGAAATTTTAAGGGGTTGTTATCGATGAAATTGATAGTATATGCTATGCCACCATGAAGATTGTGATTATAATTTTGTGGGACAAACCATTTTCATGAGGGGTGGGGTGTGGCACAATGATGCTAATAATCCCTGCTAACTATACCTACATACATACCTTAGCGTACTCCTCATCTTTGTCTTGCACTTCTCTAGCAGCATCATGAGCACAGCGCTACATACACATAAGTCACATAAAGCTAGCGCTATCAGAAATATATATATACCAGTTGCAAACTCACTGCAGACACATCTCTCTCCACCACAGATCGAGGAAGGTGGTAATATGAAGATGCATAACTGTCAGCCTCATCAAACTGAATGCGCTGGCCCTTCTGTGCCTCGAAATTCTACATGATAAATACATTTCCAACTCTTTCTTTGACATGTTTATAGTGAACTTACCAAGATCAAAGGCTGGTCATGCGAGGATGCTTGAGAGGCCATTCTACGAGATCTCTCCTTCTCTACCTCCAAAGCTTTCTTCTTGTCCTTCAAATACTGGTTCCTACTGGCTTTCTCATGACGTTGGTTTAGTGTTAGCTTCATTTAACCAAACAGGGGAAAAAATAACAAAAAAAATAAATAAAATAAAAAAGAGAGAAAGTGAGAGAGAAGAAAACGAATTAATGAATAAATCTTGAAAACACTACTCAGAATATATGACTGAAGATGATAACTTGTAGCACTACACACAGTGGACTATGGACTATATTATACATGGTACATAGCAGCACTACACACAGTGGATTACGAACTTGATTATACATGGTACACAACAACACACAAACAATACACATCAACATATTATTATTAGTCTAATACATACTTCTTTCATGGCCTTGTCATGTCTAGCCTCAGCACGTTCCCTACAGCACAATGTTATGCAATGATACTAACACACCCACCCCTACGAAGGGACTAACCTGAGCTCCACATCCATCAGTCTCCTCATCTGATTCTCTGTCTCCCTCTCCTGCAATACACACCCACTTAAATACTTGTGTAGAATTGTTATAAACAAGTGTTTATGTAACAGCTGGTAAAGTGTCATCAAATACAGTTAAGACCAATACCATGCAAATGTTCTGATAACATTTCAATAGCCATTGGCTGGCCTGTCATATCAATTGGGTGCATTAGTAGACTGATATAATATCAAAGGTCAATCATGTGTTTCTCATACTTCGCTAGACAGACCTCTTTGACAGCATATATAGAACTAGCAAGTACCCCGCCACATAGTGGCGCTTGACGTATTGCAAAGTAAGAATGCAGTAGCACAGGTTATCCTGCTCAATTATCATTCTCTACCATTGGTTAAGGTTACATAAGTTTCCCTCTCCTGCTCTCTTTTTTCTGAACTATCTGAGCTTTTCTTCTATCCCACCACTCCTAACTTCAGCTCTTCTTTTTGAGTCATGGCGCCCCCTTTTCCTTTCTCTATCTCTCCTGCATTTCTGTCCGACTTTGAGAAACTTTTGTCTTCTATTTTGCACTTTAGCCTTTCTTTTGAAAACTAACCCCACCCCCCGCCTTTTCTCGTCTATTCCATCTGCTTTTTAGTTATAATTAATCGCTCACCTTTTTGCCTTCTCTTCCCTTCCATTTTAAACCTACACCGCCTTACCTCGCCGATTCCATCTGCTTTTCAGTTACAATTAATCTCCTTTTACCTTCTCTTCCGTACTTTCACCTTCCTTTTTTATACCTATGCCGCCTTCCATCGTCTCTATGCACCCGCTTTTTAGAAATAACTGGCACGTTCTACTACTGAATGTGACGACACTTTACCTATGGTAAAGAGACGATGCTTTACCAAACCGTACCAAGCTCATGAATTATTCATGAATACACACACCGTTGTCGTCGTTACTGACACACAAGCGTATTATTATATAGATTATCTGAACCACCTCATAGACATATAATGATCCTCACTTGAGTGATGCGATGAGCATCTCTGTGACCTTTCCCAATCTGTTTAACTCTGGAACTATACATTTTCTCTAAATCCCTGAGCTCTCGCTGATTCTCTTTACTCAAAGCAGCTTTGACCTGTTCTTCTAGTACTCTCTGCTCCTTCTCTTGTCTTGTTTGAAAGTTTTTGGACATATCACGAGCCAAACCTCTTTCTTGTTCCCTCACCTGAAGAAGCCGAATCATTCTCTTCTCACCCCGCCTCTGCTTCAACACTGCAGCCTAAACAAAGGAAAGCTTAAGCTATATATTTTTTAAACATCTTTAGACCGCACCTCTTCTCCAGGACTCAAACGACACACACCGAAAGTTCTCGGGCCGGGCCCGAGTGAGGGAATTGTGTGTGTCGACATCTTGACTTTTACCCGGGGTAAGTGAGAAAATTCGGACCGCCAAAGGTAGTTTCAAAGTTTGCTGATTCAGCACTAAGGTGTGGACCAATCAAAATAAACCACGCGGGAAATTGGGATCTTTATCTTAGCGCACCCAAAACAATCCTTCCATTTCGTGGAGGAAATTTTGCGCTGGCGTTAGAGAATGAAGGTGGGTTGGGTCCACTCCTTAAAATCAGCTGTGATTATTTTCTTTAGTTTGGACCTCCACCTGTTCGAAGGTGAGTAAAATTTCCAGTTCAGTGTAGCCTAACAAAATTTGCTCCTACTTACCTAGTCTTGGGTGAAAAGCTCAGTGTCAGTCAACACTTAGAATCAGGGAAAAAATTCCTTCAAGAGGGACAGCTATCAGAAGCTTTGCACCACTACTCTGCTGCTGTTGGTGAGGCTATATGTATGACAATAACTATGTAATTTGAATAAATGGCTGACAACTTCATGGCTCATACACATTTCTCTCTTGACTCATGTAATTTAGTTTACCACTTCCTGAGACCATTTTATGATTTTAATTAACTAATGAAGAGCCTGCAGTCTTACTTTCTTATTATATTCTAAAAAAGGCTCTGTGACTGCTGTACGCACGTCTGTTTTCTATATGATGAAATATTATGTACAGTTCCTTTAGTTGATCAACATTAGCTTGAAACAGTGGATGGACCCATTAGTATTCAGAGATTTGTTAGTAGACATTTCCCCCTGAAACTATTGCAACATTCATGGATACATTTGCCCCCGAATTTTCATAGAAATGACCAACCCCCATGAAATTTCAAGTACAATGATTTAGTCTTCTTGTAATTTCGTTTGGACAAATACTGTAAATAAATGTTTTAAATTCAGATGGTGACCCTGGCAATTACTTGACATACTTCAAGCGAGCTGCTGTATACTTGGCTATTGGACAGGCTAAGAGGGCTATTCCTGACTTGGACAAAACCATTGACCTCAAGCCAGACTTCTATCAGGTAAGGGATGCCAGACTTATAATAAGTTGAAAATGTGGAATTAGTACTTGAAATTAATAATTCATCTTACCGCCGTCAATTCATTATTTTTTTTGTCCTACTGTGTGGTTTGAGATCGAGTGGGTTTCTTGTTTCACCATGCATTTTTTTGCACAGAATTATTGTATTTATTCAAGGTTATAGACTATATTTACACTTTATGACATTCAGTGGGTTACGGAGAACAACCCTACGGCAGTATCTTCCCCTCTTGTCTTCTTAAATTTAGAACTTATTTAATATGTATGTATGTTGTGTTTGTATGTGCATACACTACTGTGCACGTGCCGATTTTATTAGTACAGTTGTTATGAAAGTGCTGGTACTCTCCTTGAGCTAATCATCCATTATGACTCATTATTTTTATTTTTTAACTCTATATGTGTGCATACATGTATGTGTGTATGTAGGCAAGGTTCCAGCGAGCTAGTACGTTGCTGAGACTAGGCAGGATAGATGAGGCGGAAGAAGACTTTAATAAACTGGTGAGTGTTGTGAATGTGTGCGTGTGGGTGTGTCTCATGTGTGGGTGTGTGTTTTTAATACTAATTTCTAGCATATCATGCATGTTGTATTATTACAGGCGGCGTCCGCATCAGGACAAATCCAGGAGGACTCCACAGTCCAGGTAAAAATTCATGTGTTAATTGTAGTGAATAGAAGTACAAACTCAGACACATAATTGACAAGGTCTTATGAAATGTTTTGCTGCTCCGTAAAGGTATACATACTTCACATGAACCCTGCTGAAAGCAGGTTTACATACGTACCATTAGGCCTGGCTCTGTTTGATTTGACTCTGTAACTGAACTTAGCATTCTAGTTTGTTTTAAGCTATGGAGACCAATCGTTGTTGATTGTAACTGAGAAGTTGATTAGTTGGAGTGACTGGTTGGTGTGGAGATATATATATATATATAATTATATATATATATAATGTTATTAGTATTAATGATAGTGTTTTAATTAATTTATTTATTGATGTATTGTTTTTGGAGTAGCTGCAAGTTATCCCGTCAGTGAAATCCAAATTAGAGATGGCACAAAATTTATATCAGAAGAATGACTACACTTCAGCCATAGAGTTATTCTCAGAAGCCATTGAGGTATGTACTAACTTCCTTTATTATCTGGTGCAAATTACAAGGCAGATGAGGTTTTCCTATTATGATGGTATGGGTTTTCATTGAGTTCTTAGTTTTCCCTTGTGTCCAGGTATGCCCATGGGACGTCAGACTTCGTCAGATGAGGTCAACCTGTTATGAAAGTGTTGGCATGTACCAGTCTGCCATCAGCGATCTCAAGTGAGTATACAGTCACTATCATCTCGTGCTGGTTTATCTGTTATTGCTGTTTGGATGGACTTTTTAGGATGACTACTAAACTTTTGAATGACAACACAGAGTCTTTCTACAAGATTAGCATGATGTACTTCCAGTTGGGAGAGGAGTCGGATTCTTTAAAGTAAGATAGTAGGAGGGAGTGGTTTAGTATCGCTTCTTTTTTCTCCCTCGTGATTGGGCGTGGTCCATACGTAGACTGCATATACGTATGTACACATGTATGTTTTTACTGAATATGATGCTGTTTGGATATTGTTCCCTTGAGTTGGTTGTTAAGAATTGTTGTATCTTTGAATGTCAATAAAATGCATTAGATTCTCTCCTAAGCATGCACCTTGCTCATAACGGTGAAATCATGCATATTAACAATCAGCTATGTCAAGAAGGTCATGCAACCTCTCATTGAATTACATATTACCATCCCGATGTAGCTGCCCACATTGTATCCTAATGTAAATGGATGTGGAGAAGAAGTTCTATTGTATATCATGTTTGTACTGTGAGAAAGGTGTGTGTCATCTCAGTGTGATATATATGACATCGTTGTACGTATATCTTCAGTTTCGGCTTGTAAACTTTGTAAAACAATGATCCATTTGTACGGTTAAAATCGGTCAGTGTCACGTTAGATTTATTACTGAAGTTTGTTTGCTGGCTTACTAACCGTCATTGTGCTCTGCTACTTGTTAAAGTGTCTTGTCAGCAGTAACATTCCTCGTGGTGCAAACATTTGTAATTACTTCATTACTGATGCTTTTCTCACGCGGTCAATCTGTTTACATACTTCTCTGTTTATGTATCAATACCCTTCTGAAGAGGCCCCTTAAATCTTGATAAAGTTGGGTTCATGTATCAGGACATAATTAACTCAAGCTAATTTTGCACCTGTGATGACGTTATGTTTATCCTATCACTTTATTACAATTTTTATGAATAGAGAAATCAGAGAATGTCTGAAGCTAGATCCAGATCACAAACTTTGTTTTCCACACTACAAGGTAACCCATATCAACTTTAATTTGTATATGAGATATGGGTGTGTCTGTTTTCATTCTTATAGAAAGTGAAGAAAATAGAAAAGAGAATGAAGTCTATTGCAGAGATGATAGAATCCCAACAGTAAGTGTGTGTGTGTGTGTCACTGACACAGTACTTATTGTTTTAATTATACAAGTTGGTGGAAAGAAACGATTGTTGAAATAGTTAACATTACTGAATTAAAAAAAAATTATATAAACGAATGCCTAAGGCAGTGAGTTGACTTTATCTTTATTTGAAAATTAATTTGATATACAAACATTATGCACGTACAATAGCTTCATTTTACTAATTGTGAGGGTGTGTGTGTGTTTTATTTTGAATTATACCTTATTCAAAGTGTGTATAGTTATTCAAAGTAGAGCTGTGCCTCACTTATCATTGTGCGCATAAGTTGGATGCGAAGTTGAATTGACAAGTAAAAATCTTCGTATTTAAAAAGAATGATTCTAGAATTTATTCTGGTGTGCAGTTCAGGAATGGAAAGGTGAAATTTGTTCTTGCTTTGCCATGGCTTGGGCCATTAGGGGTCAATCTTATAGTGATGAGACATTATTAATAACATTACAGGAATATCGAAAACAGATCACGTGTTAAAGTGAGTAAATAGAAAGTTTAAAAAAATTAACAAAAACAATTGTTATGGCATACATACAAGATTTATTTAGTGATGTACAAGGACTCATCTTCTAAATTTTCGCAGTTGTCAGCAGTATTGCATGAAGTCCAATTGATGGGGGTATTTCTTGAGATGTGATGGATCTCCGGTCTTTATTTTTGCTTCTAGTAGTACTTGCTAGCCTGCAGAAATAAATAGCTCGTGCAAAAGTAGAAGTAAATTTAACATACCCTAGCAATTTTTGTCTATTCCGCGGGTGTTTTGCGCCTGATGATTGTGAGATCAGTGTTAAAGATTTGATAATATTGTTTTAATTAACATATTTGTGACTTCTTCAATGTTATGGTGATGGCACATGAGATATAGCTATGTAAGTATTATAAGTGCTCTATTTTTATCTTGCTATTACCAAGGTGACTGCATTGTGAATGCTAACTTAGGTTCGAGGAGGCGGTCAAAAAGCTACAAAGTTCCTTGGAGATGGTCCAGGAAGTTCCAGCTTTACTAATCAGAGTGAGGAAGGATCTGTGCCACGCCTACTCCGAGGTAAGGCTAAAAATTTACTCAACTTTTTTCTTATAAATGACTATTGTATGATCACAAGCTATTAAATAGATCTTTGTGGACATTGCATGACATTTTCATCCCACTATAAATTTCATTATGCATATGTAGAAGTTATGCAGGCTGTGTTTATGAACCCTCTGTTTTATTACCACACTTATTTATATAAAACTTTTTAGTAAGATTATTAAAATACTCTTGAAGCGCACATTTTTTTTATTGCTTTTGTATAATTGGTTACACTGAAACCCTGACATACACGTAGTTTTTCCTCAAATAACTGATCTGATAGCTTAGTTTCGTACAATTTACTATGACACTCTATATGGTGTAGTCTGACTGACTGGCATACAGGACACATTTATTAAAGAATGTAGCTGGTGATAGTTTCGATGTACATACTGTAGAATTGCTGAAAAGGTGTACACATCATTTTGTGAATAATTTCTGCACTGGAGGAGATGTACATGTAGAGCTGTCTAATAGTTTGGACAATACAATAGCATTTCCTCTCTTATCAACCCATATAAGGGCACAATCTTGCTTTATTTTACATTCCACTATACCAGCAAGTAAGGTATTACAATAGCAATTTAATATTAAACAAACACACAATCTACTAACCCGTCTCATACTACTTTGTGGACTATGGAGTGCGCTATAATGCAGCTAAACTACTTGCGCGCACACACACACACTCACAGTACGCAAGTCATTAATTTCCCTTGTTTGTGTGTGTTTGCATGCAGTTGAATCTGATGTCAGAAGGTCTAGACTGGTGTGACAAGACACTGGAGCTGGATGAGCACCACATTGATGCACTGTGTGACCGAGCTGAACTCTACATTAAGAACGATATGTTTGAAGAGGCTATCAAAGACTACCAAAAGGCACAGAGTGTCGAGAATCATCCTAAGAAAGTGAGTAGCATTGTTGTGCTTTAATGCTTAAATTAACATCAGGATCACTCCTTCTGTTTCTCCATATCAAAATCGACTTGTGGCTTTTTTTTCTTCCTTCATACATGCTAGTATCTTTACATGTACGTATTTAGATAAGGTAATTATTATTTCTCATATTTTTGACAAATAATGATTTGTTAAGCTTTTAAATTTCCTTTGTATTATCAGAAATATTTTAGATCCATTTGTTTTATACAATATTCTGTATCTTTGTGCAGGTGGATGAAGGGTTAGACCGAGCACAGAAATTATTGAAACAATCTCAAAAGAGAGACTACTACAAAATTTTAGGAATTAGCAGGTAAGGTAGGGAAATTTTTAACGTCCCCCCGCCCCCTCTCCCCCCCCCCCATCTATATTAATAATAATAATAATAATAGTAGTAGTAGTAGTAGTAGTAGTAGTAGTAATCATAATAATAATGACGATGATGATAATAACTATAGCAAATACCCTGCCACACGGTGTTCGATGCACTAAAGTTTGCAAATTAGGAATGCAGTAGCATAAAGTATTTTTATTATCCTTTAACACTTGGTTTAGTTACATCAGTCCGTTTTTGTTGTTGTTGTTTGTTTGTTTGTTTGTTTGTTTTTTGTTGTGGTTGTTTTTTGTTTTTTTCCCTCTACTTTTCTTGACCCATGTATTTATGAATGCACATACCACCACCAGCTGTGGCATCTTTACTGACGATGCTTTATCATCCCTAATTAGCTTCTTTCATGAGTATGCACACCACTGTCGTTGTCCTCACTAACAAGGATTTACCAACCCGGCTCAAATGAATTATTTACACACTGTTTGTCATAACTAAGCTTTGCCAACCCGTTCAGCTTTATTCGTGAATACACACACCAACATCATTGTTGCTACTGACAACGCTTTACCAACCCAGTTCTGACGAAGCTTTACCCATTCAGCTCAGCAAATGAATATTCATGATTACACAGACACACTGTCATCTCGTCATTATATGAATAACAATAATAAAACCAACAATAAGAATGGTTGTAATTGGCAAGCGAAGCGAGTGAGACACTATTGAGAGTAACACAATCGAAAATTGGGGATATTTATTTGTTTGTTTATACATGTGTTTAGATGTATGTGTGTATTTCGTACTTTGACCCTGTCCTTAACTTCACTGAACAGAATCCTCTGGTTTTATTTCGTACTTTGACCCTGTCCTTAACTTCACTGAACAGAATCCTATGGTTTTATTTCGTACTTTGACCCTGTCCTTAACTTCACTGAACAGAATCCTCTGGTTTATCAATCTTTACCCGTATCATCCAATGTAATTGAATTGTTTTTATTATCTTTTGCGTGTGCAGTAACAACTTACAAATTTACTGGATTTTATTTTATATTCTAATGAGTAGAGGTAGTAAGTTAATGCGCTATTTGTCATAGTTTACACCCTACGCAACAGTGTTGTTTTTTACTTGAAACAACATGTGTGTGTGTGAAGGTGTGGTGCATTATAGCAACTGCTTAGCTAAAGAATAGCAAAAAGTAAACATTTAACTAACAAATAAATAAATTTAGCTGCCTTTATACTGCTTTTCCGGCTACTACAGCAGTAAGCATGTTGAGGTTCAAACTTGTGTGATAATTCCTTTGAAATGCCTGCTGTTTTTTGGTTTTTTGGGGTTTTTTTTTTTTACCATTTCAGTTTGTGGCTGCACTTTACAGACCAAAGTTTCAACGAGCACACAGCTATAACAAGGTCCACACTTCGTAGGTCTTCTGTTAGCTACTGATGGACCTCCGGTATTTAAGAAATCTAAGCCCGCGAAGGCCCTCACATCGAGAAAGTTTCAATACTGTGTGGTAGTTGAGCTAACGATTCTCAGCAAGACAACTTCCAATAGGACGGCTTCTTTTTTTTTTTTTTTTTTTTTTTTCTTTTTCTTTTTTTAATCTGAAAAGCTCCGCCTCGTGTAAACAAAAAATTGGAACTTTTTATTGGATAGATTTTTTTTTTATAATTTCTTTGAGCGTGACGTGCGGTGAACAAGAAAGATTAAAACGGTAGCGCGGTTGAACGGAACAGCCGTTTGTTGCTCTTGTTTTTTTAACGTTTTCCCCCCATTTTTAATCGTGCAATGGCCACTCTACAGAACGGAATTCTGAACTTTATTTTGTCTCCTACTATAGAAATATTGTTAACCCTCAGCACACATGTGCGTGACAGTGCAAAGCTACAAGCTAGCTTTTGTGGGTAACCCTCCCCCCTTCCTCACATTGTACTCACGTGAGCTAGTAATTTCCTGCAGTATGCAGTAGCATTTACTTCTATCGTTTTCCTTGCTCAACTATATCGATCCCTGGTTGGTCTGAAATTTTTTATATATAGAGTGTCATTTTACCAGCGTACTCGTATAAAAAGTATGTAAATTGGAATAACAACAATCAAGTTAAGAATTGGAAAGTTAAGATAGCAAGTACTGTAACTGTTATGTTTCTTTAAGGTTTATCAATTTCCTTTTTAATAATTAATCAACAATAGCAACAACGAACGACAAGTAACACAAGAACTAAGAGCTAAGTGACTCACAAAAGGAACTCCCCTAATGACCAAGTGATATAATATTAAATAGAAGCGATGACCTCACCACAAAACCAAAGGAAGTGAAAGAACCACATGAAAGCCATGAGTCATAAATTACAAATACACATTTCACATATATAACACTCCTCCCCGCTTAATGTGGAGGTTCCACTTGTTCAGTAACGGAGGCAGTCAGGAGGGCTGGATGGTCAACTTTCACTCCTGAGCAGGTACCTCGGAACTTGCACGGCTGGCGACAAAGGTTGAGGTGGTACTTGACCTTGATTAGACAAGTCATCCCTGCCTTGCTCATTTCCGGTTCCATCAGGAAGTTCGTAGGCGATCTCAAATTCATTCTCATCATATTGTCGTAAGTTGGTCGCGAAATTCACCACATGACCGCGTAACTGGTCAATATGGCTTTGGATGACGATTCCTGGCAACCACAATTCCTTTGAACCATAACTCCTGGCCATAACTGCTTCCAACTGAAAATTCACGAATTGATTTACTATTTTTTTCCACTTCCTTCCCCTGAGTATATTATATTACTTTGTCTCCTGGGGATGACTTGAGGAGACTAAGGCGGGTGCGTAACTCTGTGCAGAAATAGAGAGGCTGGAGTACAGCCAATTGACGAGTGAGATGTGGACCTATAACGAAGCTAAAAGTTCACGAGTTTCTTGGATACAGAATTAGCTGTAGCCTTTGCTGCCTTCATAACTTCTTTAAATGTTTGAATAAATCTTTCTGCTTGCCCATTAGTGGCAGGATGGAGGATGGTAGAGTGCCGAGCGAATATGCTTTACTCCGTTTCCCTCCAAAAATTCCGCAAATTCAGTAGAAATGAATTGTGGTCCATTGTTTGATACAAGTTGCACTGGTAGCCCATAGGATGACAATAACAAACAAAGGATGTCCATAGTACTTTGAGCTGTAGTTGACTTCATTTCAAAAACTTCTGGCCACTTAGGGAAGGTGTCCACAATAATAAAGAACATTTTCCTCCAAGAAAGGACTGGCGAAGTCCACATGAATTCTAGTCCACGGTTTGGACGGCCAAGTCCAGGGATGTATAGGAGCGGTAGGTGGAGCTTGTTTAACGGATAAACAGGAATCACAGCTCTTTGCCAATATTTCAATTTCTTTATCTAGTTGGAGGCCACCATACATAGCTTCTCGCTAGAGCCTTTATGCGACAAATTCCTGGGTGACTACCATGGAGTACTTTTAGCACTTTGCCTTGAAGTTCAGGTGGAATAATAACTATGTCCCCACAGTAGACAATCACTTTCAATGGTAAGTTCAACAGCTCGATTTCTAAACGGTGCTAATTCTGCTGACACCTCCCTTGGCCAACCTTGTTGAGTAAATTTCAGAACATTGCTCACTGAATCAGAAAGGGTGGCACAACGAATCTCAGAGTCAACGACTGGACAGCTCTCTATCTGTGACTTGTTAAATACTGAAACATCTTCATATGGATTTTCATCACCAACTGCAGTAAGTGGAAGACGAGATAGTCCGTCGGCATATCCGTGCATGGCAGTTGGCTTGAATTGAATATTGTAATTGTAGGCGGGCAATAACAACGCCCAGCGTTGTCACTGACTGTGGCGAGTGTGGGTATGCCTTTCTTTGGGCCTAAAATAGCAGTTAATGGCTTATGGTCAATAATTAGAGTAAAAGTACGTCCATAAATACACATTTCAAATATAAAACAGTAACCTCTGGAATGGTATGTCAATTTAACAATTGAGCTAACAGTCCTATGCAGTAAAAGATTAAAATTATTATTAACACGTACACTTACTGTATTTCAGTTCTTACTTAGTCTCTCATTCTAGCATTTTTCTTATGATATTCTCTGGTATCAAATGAATAATCAATGTACTGTGTACAAAGCACAATAAACAATGCTATAACCTGGGGAGATGTAATAACCATGACTGTGTCGTTTAGAAATGTTCTACTTTTGGATGTGATATTATAGAACTGCTTCCAAGTCCCAGATTAACAGGGCTTATCGTGATTTGGCCATGAAATGGCATCCAGACAAACATGAAGGACCTGACAAGAAAGTGGCAGAGAAGAAGTTCTATGACATAGCAGCTGCAAAGGAAGTACTTGGAAATTCAGGTTAGTGAGGTACACAAGCGTCTGTCAGAGGAAGACCCTTTACCTAAAACAATAGGATAGAGTCTTGTACATTGTATAGATGAATGCCATACCTGTACAAAAATGTGTATTTTGTTTGTCCAGAATTACGAGAGAAGTTTGATAATGGTGAAGATCCCCTGGACCCTGAGCAGCAGAACCAAGGTGGTTTTCATGGCGGACACCCGTTTGACTTCGGAGGAGGAGGTTTCACGTTCAAGTTCAACTTTTAATTAGGGACCACATCATGATTAGGATATTTTATTATTAACACTTATACATGGTCTTCAGTTCTATGTATGTGTGTACTAATATTTCATTAAACTTTAATACTGTGATATTTAATGACAAAATTATTTTGTTTCATTGTTCTAAAGTTGCAAGAGAAATTTTGATAAAGATGAAGATACCCTTTGCTGATGTTTCTACAGTGTATCCATGGTATAAAACTGTACAATTAATAGTTTGTTTCACTTGTCCGCTTAACTATTATAGGTGGCCTTGATAATAGTGTTGTTTTAGTTAACTAAAAGTAAAACCAAAACCCCTTAGTTTTGGGGTATTTTACTTTTGGCAAGAATAACAATAATTGTGAGCAAATAATAACATGAAAAAAATTTAAAACTAAATATTTTAGGAGACAGTAAATTCGTAATAACTAAAACTACCAGTAGGCGAGCTGTATAGGCTTCGCGTTTTCTCAACGGAGCCCGAAATTAAAAAAAAAAAAGTAGCACAATAAAAGTTCTTCAATCTTAGTCCTACCTAAAGTTATAGTTAAAGCATGAGCGCTTAGTTTCTAGTCGATTTATTGCACGACAGCCCGAGGGCCGTAGGCCCGAGGACTGAGTGCGATAAATGTACTAGGCACTAAGCGCTCATGCTTTAACTATTTTAAATACCGGGCAAGTGTTATTGCACACTTGCCAAGTTATTACACCTGACAACAATATAGCAACGGTATTTAATCAACTGTTAATTGTCGGTAATCTCCCAAAACCAGTGCGTGACAGACAAACAGACAGGACAACTACTATAACCCTCTAGCGCATAAGCGTTGAGAGTTAAAATGTACACTTCTGAGGATAAAACAGGTGGGATTGTAGCTAGTTGTATCAGATGGGGTATATTGTTGTTGGCAGGTTTGCTATTGTATAGGAGAGGGATCTAAATGCAATTTACACTGTTCTGCAGTGTAAAAATGAGTGAAACATAATAACAAAGCGGTGAGAAAGTTTCGATCTAACATAACAATAATTGTGAGCAAATAATAATATGAAAAAGGAAACTGTCCAACAGTATTTTGCAGTGAAAAGATGAATAAGGATTCATCTGCTTTATAGACCAGATATATGTGGATCTTCCCTCTCCCTCACCTCCCCAGGAAGTTCTACAATCTCAACTCAGCAAAATAATTTTACTTTTGATGAATTTTATTACTTACTAAGCCATCTAGACTGCTTCAAATCCCCAGGGTATGATGAAGTGTTGGAACATTGGGTTTACGATAAAATAATTGATTTTATTTACCCAAAGCTCTCTAAGATGAACCAAGTGATTGAAAAGTGAATGCAGTGTCTAAATGACATTCATGATCATGAAAGTATTAGAAAGCCAATGAATTATTCTTTTAGTTGGAGATGATTTTGTAATAGGTAGCTAGTGTATAGTAGTGCTGAGAATTTCGTAATTTTGGTGCCTCATTTGCAATTATTGGTATTTTACTACCATACATTCTTGTTTAATTATCCATAAAATTATTACTCAGTACTTCAAACACATCATCATATCTGTGTAATAGTGCCCAACCAAAAAAATAACCAGTGAAATACCACACAGCAATATGTGTTGACCTTGAACTCCAACTCATCACTACATTTCTGTCTTGCCAAAACCACTTATGCCTTAACAAATTGTGACCTTTACTTATAATTCTATTAATAGAAAAATTATAAAAATAGAATAGAGGTGTGTCAAAGTTCATTAATTTGCCAAAAGTTACCAAGAGCTCTACAATGTGCACCTGATGCACCTCTCAGTATACACATGTGTGTTACTATTGTATACAATTAATTCTAGTAAAACCTTGTCCTACTTCTGATAGATCTTCCTTACTCTATGATGTGGCACTAACTTCTCTCCTTTTGTGTGTTAGAATTTATGACCACACCTGTAGAAATGAGGTTAGATGATAGCTATGATGAACAACATCTCATGCATACTTGAGCAAGAATGAATCAATTCACCCTTTCTTGGCTAATTGTCTCCTGGTGTCACACTCTTTCTCAGCTCAAGGGTCAAAGTGTTAGGGAATATAATGGGTGGTCCATGATAGATCACAAAGAAAGGTCATGCAGCCACTAGAGATGTATGTACTAACTAGTGAATCCATATCGGTAATTGGAGGTGGGGCATATTTTAACAACGATAACAATAGTTATCCCATCATTATGTTGAATTGTAACTTCTTTAATACTTTTAGTAATTTTTTAATTCGTACAACCCACACATTGGCTTAGCTGGCATGCACCATTAACTTCACGGCACGGCTGTTTGAGTCATTAGCTATAACTGTAGTCCAGCTTTAGGTTTTCTTCCCTTTCGCGCTCAGCCAGACACCCCTCCGTCCAGGCAGCTAAATGTCAAAATATTTTGTACGAAATCAACTCGTAATTGGGTGGTATGTGTACGGATATGCAGTCGTAACTTCCGCGGTAACTACGGTCGCTCCGCTGTCAGTGATATGTCTACATCGAGTGTATATCTACAGGAGTATAACACCGGCTTTTTCAGTTCTTCTAAGAATTATATTGACTTGTATAAGAATATAACCTTTTTCAGGAATCCTTTTTCAGTTTAAACTAAAACAGAAAACTAGTCAAAGCTAAGCCAACTTTGGTGAGAGTATCAAATTATTATATAATTTAGCTCTTTAGAAGTGAAAAGTAGTACAAATATTTATCATGTCCCTCATATGATTGTAGCAGCTATACAAAAATATAAATGAGTGAGTAAAATAATCTGAACAAGCTAACTAAACAATCCATTTTGAATAGGAAATGTTCAGACACTGTTTAGCACTAGTTTGATATTGTTTTAGGTGTAACTAAAAGTTTTAGTTTTAGTTAACCAAAACAGCAATAGTTGGGTCCTTCTTTTTTAAAACACAAGGCCCTCTACCACAAGTCTGAACAGATTCAAAGCTATCATGACTCATTAGTGGTTTATCCTCAATCTGATATCTTTTTAGTAATGTTTGATGGCTGATTTTGTATAGAATTGCTGCATATGACATTTTCTTTCAGTTGTAATGATGGGTAGCCATCGTTATCCAGCTCCACACTGGCAAAATACCAGCAGAAGACTATACAGATCAACACTCTGGGAGACTCGTTGTTCATATATTAATCAACCTGAATGTTTCTCAAGCACTCATTATCTGTTAATAGCTATTGCAATGATCTGGATCTTCAAAAGAAAATCAAATACTCAATCTATTGAGTTCTGTACTATCATGAAACAACAACAAAAGGCAACAAGAAGTGAAACAAATGTGTCTCTCCCACTGATAAGGTCCATTTGGAATAATGCAAATCTAACTAGTAGTATCTTAAAAGAAGTTCATTCCAGTAGTGTTTCACTAAAACAGAAACTATTATTACTATGTGGGGATGTAGAAGCCAATCCTGGACCCTATAATGAAGGTACTATATAATAATAATATACGGAGACTATATTATGCAGAGAGAGATGAAATTATATTGATATATACTATGTGATGAAATATTTAAAATAATTATAGTAGTAGTAGTCATATTAAGATGTTATTACCATAATTATGTCCCCTATTGTTTAAAAAAATGCTTTGGACTTAAGGACCAATACTTGAATGAATATCAAAGAATTAATAAGTGCTTTTATATAATTATTGCAAGTAACTAGTCAGTTAAAATAGAAGTGCAATTTTATTATATTTTTTTATTACTGGAATACACTATTTTACTGGTCATTGTTAACTGTTAGATCAGTCTCTAAGTCATTGTGAACCTTCACCTAGATACTTAGTCAATGCCTCAGCAAGTTCTGAAGAACTGTACATTTATGGAGGCTATGTTGACAATTTTAACGAGAACAAAATACAACTGAGTAGAGTAGTTCAAATATATGAGTCTTCTATTGAATCTTGGAAGGAAGTTTCAACGTCTGGTACACCACCTCCAGGAATATACGGCAGTGGCACAGCTTGGTCAGGTGGTATTTTCTACTTGTTCGGTGGTGGATATGATAAGTCATTGTATGCTTCATTACATCAACTAGAAACTGAATCTATGACATGGACACATCTCTCACCACAACAAGATGGTGGACCAATGAGAAAACAAGGCTGTCAAATGCTACATAACAATAACTCATTGATCGTCATTGGAGGTCATGGCTTACCATTTGACGTACTTCAGCCTGGATCTCAGTTAACTAAGGATACCAAATTTCGAGACAGACGTGGCTGGACAAATGAAATTCATATGTATAACCTTTCACAAGGTATGTGGTCAACAACTAAGCCATATAACAAATCTATCAAAAAAAACTTTTTTTGGCTATCAATAATAGAACAATAATAAAATAGTTGTAATGATGAAATTACTTTTTTAGTGATCATACTGAATATATGCAATATTGAAAATTTGCAGCTTTCATAGTGCTGCTCTTTAACACAATTTACGTTCATGTCAAGTAACAATAATAATGTTACATAAGCATTTGATGAGAACAGAAACCAGGCAGATAGAAAAAAGGGAGAAATAGGACATGTCAACCATGGCTACTTTCAGTAATTCAGTCATAGTTGGAAGAATGAAAATGTAGTAGTATTAATTTGTATTTCATACAAGCAACAATAATTTAATTTTAAGAATTGTAACACCTTGCCGAAGCCCTCCTTTGAAAAATAATAAACAGCAAGATATGCATGTTAACTTTTATAATAGCCTGCTGTGAGAATTTAATAATTAGCTAAGTCATACTCAGCTGAATAATTGGCTTTTAAAACTGTTATTAATGCTAATTTTTTTGTATTGTCCAAGAATTGTAGCATTTACCATAAACAAACTGCATCCTAAAAGCTATAGACCACACAGAAGCGTTTAAAGTGAATTCAGGAAAGTGCAACACATTGCCAATGCATACTATATTGTAGTAAATCTGTACTTGGTGACTCAAAATGAGGACTTTATCAATAAGTTTCATCATCAGGTATTTATACATTGAACAAATTGCATTGTTAGGTCCAGTTCTATGATTGTTCAGCAATTAAATATGGATTCATATCTAATGTTAGGTACATGGTCTTCTCCATCGATTACTGGAACTAGACCTTCTCCTAGATCAAATTTTACACTCACAAGTATCAGTCCTACCCATGCAGTTTTGTTTGGTGGATGGAATGATTCCAGCAGACTCAATGATACATATCTCCTAGACTTCAGTGTAATGGTAAGCAATTTTAAATAGCATATATAATTATCCCAGTATTCTAGTGATAGCCTCATTTTCTTGGTAGTATAATTAAACATGCAAGCTATTCAAAATTATGCTAAATATTATTTTAGTACATTATTTTTTAATCAAATGTACACCGAATAGATATATTATTATTCATTTGATACAGGAAAATACCATGAGTCTGTTGGCCTAGTATTTACACAAATACTGCAGGCATGAGTGTAAATATTGCCAAATCAAATGAGTGACATTCTGCGGTATCCAATGAATAATACGTTTATTATGTACTGCTCATGTGTGAATACCTATATGTAACACGTTTCTTGTGCTTAAACTTTTGTATAACCTGGGGTTTAAGCCACATCCTGTTTGCTTTAATGCATTTCCTATGTGGTAACAAGTATTAGGCCCTGTCCAGTGTCATAATAAATTTCTATAATCACTTGTTCTTTTTCTTATTATGGCCTCAATCACTTTAATAGTAATAGTATATTTCATAATTGTGAGAACACCCACCTACAAGAAACCAACGATAGATACAATTAATTATGTCAATAGTCATATCTTATTTTGTTAGTGCCATGTGAGTTGTGTGTGGCTGAGTTTTATATACTGTGGCCAGCCACGCTCAGCTCAGAGTTGAGTTAATCGAGTTCTGTGCAAGTGTTGTGCTGTTTGTATCTAATCTATTGAGACACCACAAGGGAAGACCCTGGGTGCCCATATCTAGGGGACCAAAGATTTTGCAGATAGCCTGCGCTCCCATATTGTCAGACATGAGCTACAGGCAAGTGAAGATAAGCCTTAACCCACAAAGAAACTGCTACTCTCTGATGGCAGCAGAAGAAGCTACCCTTCCCCTAACCGTCCCCACAATAATATCTTTCTCAATCTTCTATTATTCATTCTCTATCTTTCACATAGGCTTGTTCTGTTACCTCAGTTGTTAGAGTGCATGTGTGTTAAGTAAGTTGTCCTTGGTTCTATCTCCATTAACAGCCAAAGATTGATAAAATATTCTGTGTTGCTGTTGTTGTTTTTTAAATGCCTGCAAAAGAAAGAGAATACTAATAGGACATTTTAAACAGGCTTGTAGTTATATCTGATGGAGTTTCTCGTTACAATCTGAGATCAGCTAGCATTTCTATGGATATAGTTACTTTACATGTATATAAAAGAATACTAACAAGAATTTTCTTTTTCATACTTTTAATGCTATATTATATTTTTGTATTAGTGTTTTACAAGACTGGTACATCATGCCGAAGCTCCACAACCATCTCCAAGAAGTAGTCATGCAGCAATTTGCCTTAATTACCAAAGCAACTTCCCAAATTTGTTAGTAATTGGTGGATTAAATAATGAATTCAAGGCTCTATGCGATGTTTGGTGTCTCGATATACGGGCACACAATTGGACCCAGGTAAGCCAATGGAACATATAGTGTACAGTTTAAAATTATAAATCAATGTGTAGCTGCTTACCTCTTAATAGCATCCTGAATAAAATCAGTGCAAAATATTTTAGCAGAAAATAATAGCCCACGATTCTTGCATATGACTTTTAAAAGCAATAATTTGTTTGTTTAAATCACAAGCAAGCTATAACCTGAGAGAGATGATTTATATACCTACTACCAATGATGCACAAAAGTCAGAATATTTCATTGGCATCATAATATATACCACTATAATAGGGATTTACTTTGCTCAATAGCGTATGAACTAACTTAGTTTCAAATTAGTTTAATTAGCTGATTCGTCCAGATATTTTAGAAACGTTCAAAGAAATTTAATAAATTAATACAACAAATGCATTTCTCTTGTATAAACATAAAATAATGACTAGCTAAATTGTTATTTTTTTTAATCTTGTGTACTTTAGATTCCTTTAAAGACACTACAACCAAGACGCAATCACACTGCAGCTGCTTTCATTATTTCTTCTGAACTCACAGAAGTAGTCTTGTTTGGAGGAAGAAATGAGAATACTAATTTTATTTCAGACACTACAATATTACGACTGGGTATGTTTTACAATAGAAATACAATGATTCATATATTTAATGTTATATTTTATTTTTGTATTAGTGTTTTACAAGACTTGTACATCATGCATACTAGTATATAGGGCCGTACTCATTCCGTCAGTCAGTCATTTGTATGTCTATCAGTCATCTGTCAGTCAATCAGTTCATCAGTTGTCTGTCAGTCAAGTCAATAAGTCAGTCAGTCAGTCAGTCCTGTCTTTCAATAGTTGATTTTTTTAAATGGCAGCATCTTGATATTTACTCCACAATTAAATTTTAATGAGCTAAAATGCTGTTTTTGCAGTGTATTATCCAGAAAAGTGAGTCAAAGTTTGACTGAGCAATTTCACTCTCAATTTATAGAATGTCCTTGGATTTTGTGGCTTTGTTTTTCTCCTTTTTTAATTAACGTGTAATTTGAAAATCACTATCTTTAATCATTTGGTTTGTCCACTGTGGTATAAGTTCTTTCAAAGTATACTATAAATTTATATGTATGTGAATTTTAATCAATGCATCCTTAAATGTAATTCAATTGAGTTGTCATCAACAGTTTTATTCCCCAACACTTAAGGTTCAGTCATTTATGTAATATTGCCTCTAGAACATTCGTTATTTCTCATATATATATTTTTTGGCGTGAGAATATATGTAATTTACTGTTGTGAACATTGTATTATAACTTAATGCCAAACCATTCATTATTCATTATAATAAATACATTATGATGCCATTATAGCAAAGCCCCAACTTTCTGGTTCTTCTGCATCCGCTTCTACTAGTTGGAGTGTATCTGAAATCATCCATTCTTCAGAGTTGAGAAATAAAGATAGATTAATAGCAAAGAAACTACTAAAAGGTGAGATTTCAGCACTAATTTCTTATCTTACATAATACTGTGTACATGGGTTTTGTCATATTTATGATATTTCAATAATCTCGTATTTTACACTGTATAGCTAAGTGGCAATGTATTATGTTTGGTCCATAGAGGATATTAATAAATGTTGTCTGCTCTGACACTATGCTAGGTAAAAACGGTCTTACTTGAGAATCAAAGAAATTTATTCATGCAAAAAATTAATTAGATTATAGCATGTGTACAATATTAATCATATTATTTTATGAAATATTGAAATATGAAATATTGCTAATACTAATAACTATTTTGCAGTCACTGATAAAGAAATTGAGAGTGCATGTGAAGAAGCCATAAAGGATCAAGTTTGTGTAGATATATTTGTGGGTCGCTTAAATTTTCTTGGCTTGCCTCGTTCAGGAAAAAGTTCTACTCTATGTCGACTACTTGGAGAATTTATTAACTTCATTGAAGCTAAAATGGACCATGAACTACCAAGTACTGGAGTAGCAGACAGAAAGCAACTCTTCATTCAGAAAATTAAAAAGTCCATTGGATTTGTGAATAAAGGACAATGGAATGAGAAAAATCTAGTAGGAGAAACAACCTTTCTCAATGGTGTAATATATCAGTCTATAAACGGTAAGGTCAGAGTGTATATATATATATACATGTGTTAGATAGCAAATGCTATTAGCATAAGTCAAAATAGAATAGTTTATGAAAAATGTGTATAACAAAACTTATTTCCACAGATGTAACTATTATTGAACAGGATCCAGATTTGGACATGCTGTCTTTAGAAAATGAGGAATTTGATTCTTCTTTTAGCATAGTAATAGAGGAAAACTTGTTAGATAATGAAACGGAAAGTTTACCTACTATAACTTCAACATTTGAAGTTAAGGAAGAAAACACCAACCGCACAAATATTGTTCAAATATATCCCACATATGAAGAAGCAGTGGCTAATAAAGATTATGAGAAAGTACAATGTTTACTTGAAGATGTCATATACTTGATTACTACTGACCATGGAGGCCAGACTGAGTTTTTAGACTTGTTGTCTAGATTTCTCATGGGACCTTCTCTAAATCTCATATTTAGTCGACTGACAGATTCTTTTGATCAAGTTTACAAAATATACTCTACTAATGAAGAAGGAGTCTGCACAGACAAGGAAGATTCAATTGTAACTTTAGAGGAATTAACGTTCCAGACACTAGCTAGCATAGCTTGTATGGAAGTTCCTAATGAAACACACCATTCTTCTCTCATACAAGAATCAAGTAACCCAGAGAAAAGTGTACCTTGCTCCCCCAAGGCTATGTTTATAGGAACGTTTAGAGACCAGGTTACTCAAGAAGAATTTGAAAAAAGAGATCAAGTGTTGAGAAAGGCTATAGAACATACTGATTTTTATCACAAGAGCATTGTTGAATATGCAACTGAAGAATACATTACATTACCAATTAATAACATGAGTGGCACTCAAGGAGAGATTGATTCAGCCAGAACCATATTTGAAAATTGTATAAAGAAGAACCTTGGTAAAGTCCATATTCCTTGTACCTGGTTAATGTTTAACATCGTAATGCGATCTAAAGACAAGCAAGTAATGAAAATGGATGAATGCAAAGGCATTGCTAACAGTCTGGGAATTAGTCATGAAGACTTACCTACAGTTTTGTGGTTTCTCCACTATCGTGTAGGCTCACTCTTGTACTATTCTGAAGTAAAGGGATTTGAAGACATCATTATTTGTGACACTAAGGTTAGTTACATAATTACAATGTTGTTGTTGTTTTTTATTGTTTTCATACTTATGATTTAGATATTGTTTGATGCTGCAACTCAATTAGTGAAGAAAACGTTCATATTTAGCAACGTAGGAAAATCAGCTGCTGAAAAGTTTAAGACAAAAGCTCAGTTTACACTATTGGATTTGAGAAAAGCTACCAAACACAATACAGAAGATTTAATATCTATGGAAAAGTTGATCTTGCTATTAGAACATCACAATATCTTAGCTCCACTTCCTGTGACAGAAGACAGAATTGAGGTCACATACTTCATGCCTAGTATTCTGAAAAGTGCTACAAAAGAGGAACTGTCACAGATTTCATCATCTCCTGATATAGCACCAATTATGTATCGATGATATAAAAGTGGCTATTTGCCGCTTGGAGTATTTTCATCTCTCATTATAGCAATTATTTGTAAACAAAAACAACACTGGAGTTTCCAAGAAGATGATCCTTGCCGTAACAAGATTTCATTTCTTGTAGGAAAAGATTATGACACAGTAACCATCATAAACTGTGTTCACTTTATTAAGGTTGTTTTATTTAGGGAATCTGATCCCATCATACCTACTCCACTTCAGTGTAGTGACATAAGAACCACTATTTATAATCTGTTGATAGAAGTTAATACCAACCTCAAATATAACAATGCCAGAGTTCAGTATGGATTTGAATGCATGCACGAATCATCTCATCCAAGCTCATTTCATGTGTGCATACTAGAAGATGAGACATCTACAAAAATGAAGTGTCTGGAAAATCGAAAATAGACGAAGATTGTGTCATTGAAAGATTCCAAACAAAAGATTTGGTTCAATAAGGTATGAATATATTTGCTTCAATTGTAAATTAGTTATTTATAATTAATTTTATAAATATCCAGGAAGAAAAGGTAGTGGCCGCAGGAGAGTCATCTGATAGTTTGAAGAGTAAGTATATTATGGATAAAGTTTACTACTAACTAATATAACCCAGTGTAGCTATTTAAATGTTAAATGCCCAAAATTGGAATGTTTAATCAGGAAACTGTCATCTGTGAATCAATTTCTTGCGTCATAAATTGACGCATATTCATGGAATATGTAGGTAGCATATTTATCAGCGAGCGAGCAATAAATTTAATATAAAATTGGGTGAGGTATCACATTTTCAGTCCCATGGACCGTCAGTAGATGATTTTAAATTAGTCAAATGTGGATAGATATCTTTATGTACACTGCACGCAACTTATATGGCTTTAGAGGTGTCTTAGTCACAACACATGTAATTCAAAATACCTATGACTGAAAATACCCTTATTTGTGGTTGTTGTCTTAAAAGGCTGAAAAAAGTGAGCTATTTGAGGTCAAATGAAATTTCCAAGGATTAATGCATGACCTTAGTAAAGCTTCTAATGAGCCTATCACATTTTATTATATATGCATTTTATTTTAGGTTATCCCTTCATTATGGCCAATTTTGTTCTTCTAAAATGGTATGACCACAATAATAAGAGGCAGAGAATGAAAATCATCGAAGAAATGAGCTACAAATGGAGAGATATAAGTTATATACTGGGAATCAGTCTGGCTCTCACTGAACAAATTGAACTAAACTATGCCAGAGTTCAGGATCGCTGCCAAGAAGTTATTCGTTTATGGCTCCGCAGTGAAGACGGAGAATACCGCTACTCCACCACGTGGGAAGGTCTCATTGAACTATTAGAAGATATTGATTTATCAACTTTAGCTACAGAGATACAAGATGTGGTGTGTCAAAAATCAGTATGAAACAAGCCATGACATGAGTCTATGTTCAATGGTTGATGCTAAACTATTGCACTTATTCATCCTAAGCATTTTTGATTAAATTGAAATCATCCATTAATTACAGTTGTGGACATGTAGGGAGAGAGGGAAGCTAGAGAAGTTACAACTTCTGATACAGCTACAGCAGTGAGCATAACTAATACGTTCCCAGGGACAAAATTGCCAACAAACAAAGTCCTCAATTCTCAATTGTGTTACCCCTGATAGTGTCTAGCTCGCTTTGCTCGCTCACCAATAATGAATGTAGGACATTGAATCAGTATTGTTCATGTAATATTTGAACAGGATTATTTGGAGTAACTATATCTTATTTAAGTCACTGCTATACTTTTTAAGCATCTCCTCATCTCTCTCTAGCTTATAAATTTGTGACTTAGTCTATTAAACGAGCATGTTAGTGTTATAATGTGCATAATTATGTATTTTTGGTCCAATTGTTTCCAGCACTCACAGAAAAATGGTAGCATAGACACTATTACATTCCAAAGTGTTTTCAAAAAATACAATTTTTTATTTTAGCAATCTAAAAATAGATAATAGACTACAATGTTCTCAAAATTCAGTGGATGTCAAATTGTTTGTTTTTAGAACAAATGCTCTATTTTTGCTCCTCTGAGCACTTTGCTCAGCTCTTGAAATGATCCTGTCAAATAATTCTCCTTGCGTAATCTTTCCATTCTTTGGATTTCCGGCAGCCATTGAAGACTTTGAATGGAAAGTCGCTCCAGTTGATGTTAAACTGTTCAGTTTTAGTAGATCTGCTCTATTTATGTTCCTCCGAGTACTTTGCTCGGCTCTAGAATTGATCCTGTCAAATAATTCTCCTTGTTTAATTCCATTGTGTTGATTTCCTGTAGTCTTTGAAGACTTGGAATGGAATGACGATTGTTTGATATTGTAAAGTACCACTGCTACTGGTACTACTATCACGACTGTCAGCAATATGGCAACCATAGCAGCCATGAAAGTTATTACAGAAATATATGCTGCAGACCTTTTCTTTGGTCGAGAAGTGGTAGTTCTTGGTGCAGCCTTAAAAAGTAACCCACTTTGATTGAGGTGAAATAATGAGTGGGAAAAATTGAAATCTTTCTCTTTGACTTTAGAGTGTTGAAAAGATTTCTTACGGTGTTTTTCATCAGCAGTAGCTGAGTGATTGAAACGGTTGATTCTTGATTGGAAAGCATTCTTTGAATTGGTAGATATATACCTATCACGTGAAGAGATAGGATGTTCGGAATTCTTAGAATGATGAAGACTTTCAGACTGGCGTGGCATTCCATCTGATGGGGTTGACAGAGTGCCCACTGCACAGTGATTAGTATTGGTGCTGTACACCACTTTATTATCACAAGTCGAAAGTTGTGTTGGAGTTTCAAGAGGAAGTATCAAGTAATTAGTAGACATGAAGACTTCTTCACTGTCTGGTATGCTCGCTTCACAGAAAATTGTCCCTCCCTTTAGGAAAGAATAAACAAAGCTTTTAATTGTGGCACCTAGCACAGTAGCATCAAACTTAGCTTTAAGAGTAGAATATATCTCTGGCATGGCCCCGCGCTCGGATATGGTTCTGCTAAACTCAATGTAATCGCTCAGAGATGGACTGTTTAAATCCACTTGTCCGCCATTGTGTTTGATGAACTTCCAGTTTATGGACACCTTGTTAATTAAAGATCTGTCCACTTTGACGCCACATTGAAGAGAATACCCGTTGCCACCATATGGATTACAGTTGATGTCAGAAAATTGAGGGGGTTCTTTGATGTATTTTACTTCACAGTTCTTTTTCTGACAAGCATACTCCTTCCTCCTTTCATCAAAGTGGCACTCCTTGCAACCAGGCTTGCTGGAACACTTCTGACAGTGCAAGCCTCTAAAACCTTTGGGACATTTACATCGTCCAGTTACTTGGTCACAAGTTCCGCCATTCTTACAATTGCATGAGGGCACACACTTTTTCCAATACTGCTTATAGCCAGTGCGACATTTACACTGATTATTATTTTTCTCCTTGAAGGTATTCTTTGGACACTTTGATGAGCATTTCTTCCTTAAATCAAATACATCGCAACACGAACCATCTTTCAAGCATTTTCCTCTGCACTTTTCAGAACACGAGACACAATGTTCTGTCATAGAAGAAGAAGGCCACATTTTAGGGTGCACACACTGGTTTGACAATCATATCTAGTCGATGTTTTCATCGTAGCTAACAGTTTGGTGTTGGAAAAAACTGTCCCTAAATGTCTTTTGATCACTTTCCACTCCCCATTAGAGCAGTAAAGGTCAAACTGTTTGGTGATTCGTTGTTTTCTATAATCCCACTCAAACTGGTATCCTTCAACTTCATATGCAACTATCACTGAAGCAGAACTGTACATGTTCTTCTTCCTACCTTGGGCTAAGCACACAGTGTTGTAATCCAAGACCTTGTACCTGTGGTGGGTTTCCTTTGGGAAAGCCGTCGCTATTAGACTATGCCTGTTTGTACCCACTGTACCTTCCAACGTACTTTTGTCAGGCTTATTGCAGTCATATTTCCTTATCTTGGGTGCCCTTTCTATTATCCCATCAATTTCATTGCAGTAGAACGACATAAAAGCTATAAAAACTAAAAGCATCTGTATGGACATACTAAGTTCCCCGTAGTTAACCAGTACGCCACAGAATTGCGTCAATGAGCTGACTTTTAAAGAGCCCAGATTATACCCGCCCGTGCAGTGCGATAGTTCGTAACTAGAAAATATTCCCATTAACGAAGCTAGCTAAACGTAATAGGTTATAGTTAGTTATAAACCAAAATTGAGGTTTGTATGCGATTTATAAATCGAAATACAAACCTAATGATTTTGGTTTATAACTATTTTATAGCCCAAACATAAACAACGAGCAAAGTATAGCGTTAGCTATCTTAGTAATTGTATTAAAGTACCCAAACTCTTCATTATTCCATTTTGCTTTGATCTGCCTTCCACCATAATTATGGTTACTAAGAACTATATCAGACTTTTCCCCGCTAATACATTTTCTTACGAGCATACCAGACTGTATCCGATTTATAGTTCTTAACGACAAGCGGGGTCGCTCGGGTAAGGGCTATAACTATGTATAGCAATAGAATGTTGCAAGTTAGCTAATTTTGATATAAGCGCATATTGCCTGTATTCCTTTTTTTCGTCCTCCTCACTATTTTTTGTGCTATTTTGGCATCTCTTCGGTCCCGTTTTCTTACATTACAATTTTCGTAGCTCCCGTTTATTTTCTGCTTATTATTTCTATTGCGTTCAAAAATACTCTGCATGGAACTTTATAACTAGCATGGCACATTAGTAGAAAAGTAATGACGTTAGGCTAGGCTCGGACCTCTTCCGTGCTGATTGTCCAAATGTAACGCACTTGAAGTTCGTACTGTAACACACCTTAACGACACAGCTATAACTTAAATGATTTATACAGTGTGTTTCACAATTTAACTTTTGTACACTAAGAGGTGTTTATTCAAGCGATTGTATGTGATTATTAGTCTCGCATGCCAGACCCTTTACCATATCGCTTCGCTGGGAAATGGTCTGGGGACAGATGTAGGGTTTTCAGGTTCTCTACAGGAATGTACGTAGAGCCAATCAGATTGTACCAATCACATAACCAACCTCAAACCATTTAATTTATTGCTGCGTCGGTTAGTCGTGTTGTGGAGGGCATTGGTTACAAAGGTTTGCGTGCAGAACAGCGGAGGGCGATTCTTTCCTTCGTGCAGGGAAAAGACGTTTTCGTTACAGCGAGTGTCCCCAGACCCTCTTTTTTTCCCGAGCGGAGGGAGGGGCATGAGGGTCTGGCCCGCGAGACTATGTGATTATTAAGTAGGTACATTACTAATGCTAACATTAAGATCATGGTAGGCACAATGATTAAAAAAGAACTCATAAATGTGGAAACTAAATACACAGAATAAAACCCATTGTCCATAAGCTTCACTTCATTTAACAATATTTGTTTGTGTATTTTAGGTAAAGACTGCACCCAATCGTGTAGAGTTGCTAAATTAGCCCATGGGATTTCCTCAAACATGCAGTAATAGTCTTGTGATTTTTTCCAGCTTTATTCAAATCCGTTTTAGACCATATAGCTAATACATAATGTGGGTCGGGCATAAGAGAGGTGTGGCATCTACCCCACCTCATCGCTCAAGTGAACTTAGAACTTTTATGTTATTGCTATATTTTATTGTTGTATTATCTTATGTTGTAAACAGGTTTTCCATAGTCCGTTGTTTGTGCAATCACTTGTTTTGTTGATTAAGTTTTGATCGTTTGTTCACAGAGTCATGTGTTGTTTGTGCCTGCGCTGCAGTGAGAACGAAACGCTGTAGTGCAGGAAGTCACGTCATCGTGTGTCATATTGTGGGCGTGTTCCCAATTCTCTATATTATAAGCATTGTGCATCATTTTAAGTTTAGTTCTACCTCGTGCCTTACACTAGATTTAAAACTCTATTCAGTCAATTGTTGGGGCTGGGGAAGAACTCTGGTGGCAGCGTACCTTGCGCCCTCCTCGAGTCCATGAGTAAAGTGAATCAAGCCCACAATTGGCGGCAGCGGTGTCGAGATCTGTCTACGCCTCGAAAAATCAAGTTGTCCACGTGTTGTAAGTCGAAAGCTGAGTATATTCATCGATTAAGAACATTCGAAAAGTATTACAAGTTGTCTAAGTCAAGTCATTAGAAGTCCCGAGTATTGTCAAGTTCAAGTTGTCCACGCCAAGTTATTTCCCTCGAGTTCTTGAGTTTGTAGCGGTGTCCTAACGGTCTTGTATCTACGTTATTCGTCTCCTGGTAAACTGTATCGTGGTACTGTTCATACATATTTGTACAATTGTTCAGTTAGCATATATTCTCTCTTACTGTGTGTAGACATTCCTGGGTCTGGTTGGCCTGTGAATGAACCGGAGAGAGACAAGGCATAGAGCTTGCAAAAAGTGTCCTAAGGATTCTGGTGGTATCGATTCTAGTACGGACGGATCCAGAAGTTGTATACTCCCTGACAAAGAAAAAATAACAAAGAAGGTTGACAGTAGTCCCGTAAGTCTTAACACAGGTCTTATTCCTAGTGATAGTTCAGTCGAAAGTACTACTCCCCCTCATAGGGTATTTCAGTCTGATCAGTTGCTTGATAATTGTTACATTCTAAGTCCCAGTAGTCTTGAAATGGAAGGTGATAATGAAAATGAAAGTGCATCCTTGTTAGATAGTGGTAGAAATGCATTCTCCCACGCTTGCTTAGGTGGTGTTGATGACCATGAGCAAGTAGGTACGGTCCCCGATGAAGCTTCGGCTGGGGAAAATGCCTTTATGAAAACATTTATGCAAATGATGGGAAAGATGGTCATGAGAGAGATGGAGCCTACTCCTGGCGCACGCCACGGTTCTTCCTCCTCTGCGGAGGCGGAGTTGAACAGGCAAATCAACGCCATGGCTCCCCACAAAGAAGGGGCTGACATAGCCAAATATATAAAGAAATTAGAAGATGATCTAACTGACATTAATTGCCCTCGAGCGCGATTCAAAACGGTGCTACTTCAGAAGCTTCAGTCTGAGACTGCTGCTGACTATATTGCTTCTATAAATCGCTCAGATTTTACCTACTCTGAGTTGAAAACTGCTCTCATTAGTACGCTTGGTTCTAGCAAACTGTCTTTAGGTGTCAAACTCGCTGACTTCGTTAGTGATAACCGATCTGCTGACTCGCTCAAAGCCTACTCAAAGATTAAGTCGCTTGTCGATTCTATCGACATGGCGACCACTGACAAATCTGATTTGCTTCTTTTCATTGCTACTTCGGCTTTTCGAGCGTCGCGATCTTATAACCAACGCTCCCTCATGGACGCGCGTGTGATTAAGTCTTTCAAAGACCTCAGTGAAGTTGCTAGTTCCCTCAAAGCCTCAGAGTCTGATAGACATTCTAATAGATATCCTCCTAATGTTGCTGGTAATTTTCAGAAACCCACTTATCCTTGTCACATCTGTAAGAAGTTTGGTCACCGTACAGTTGATTGTCGTTATAGAAACAGCCCGTCTAATGATCAATCATCTGCTAGTTTAAATCCCTCTAAGTCCCAGGGTATTGTTTGTTTCACTTGTAATGTTCCAGGTCACAAGTCCCCTGACTGCCCCACTAAGAAGGGTGGTAGTTCTGATAGCAAACAAAATGTGGTAAAGCGAGGTCCAAGGACCTATAGTACTAATTGGGTTGCAGGTCAGAGTGGTGCCCCCCATGTTATGGGTAAGGTCAATGGCATGCCATGCCGGATCGTGCCCGACACTGGGGCGGAAATTACCATAGTGCCAGCAGCCTTTGTACATGAGAGCCAGTTGCTGGATGAATTTGTAAATGTCCGTGGTTGGAATTGCGAGCCTAAGTTGCTCCAAACTGCAAAAGTAGATTTTGAATATGGAGATAAATCTTTTGTATCAATTGTTGCTGTTGCCCATGAAGATGACCGGTGCAATAGGGTGTTATTCTCTGTTCCCATGGATGGAGATATGGCATCCCGGCTTCTTTTGGACGCTGCCTCAAACGCTCTTTCAAAGGTGAATGAGGCAGGGCATCCTGGTGATGCCCCAGGCGTCCAGATGTCAGCTGAGTCTAGCACTGGCTCTGTCACTACCCCGAAGGAGGCATGTAAGACCTCCCAGGGCTCTGGTGACATCCAGGGAAGCATGACAGTTTCTGTTGTCACTAGGTCCGAGGCAAAAAGGAAAAGAGTGAGAAAAAGGAATAAGCATGTGAATGATATTGTTGATGCTGATTCATTTGTATCAGAGTGTGAGAGATTGGCCAATATTGATCTTGGTATTGTGCAGAGCGCTGCTGAGGTTGCTGATAGAACTGCTTCTGTTTCTGAGCAGGATTCTTCGGGTTCTGGGCTTGGTGTAGTATCTGAAGTCAGTATGGACGTTGAACAGAATGGCCACATATCTCACAACATTAACCCTGAAGTAGTTGCCCAGCCTGTTGAGTCGTCAGGTGGGAGTTCTGTTGGTGGCATGAATGTTACCCAGCCAACTGCTCAGGATGGTGATGACAATGATAATCCTGATGTTGTTAGTTTTGATGTACCCGATTGTAAAGATAACTCTAGTATTGACTCCCTTATTCGTGAGGTTGAGACAGATGATTCCCTCCTGTCAGTGAGAACTTTAGCCGATAAAAATTTAAATGGTTACTCTTTTAATGAGAATGGTGTCTTGATTCATAGCACTGTTGATGAACTCACAAACACTCACGACAGAATTGTGTTACCTCAGTCTAAAAGACATAAAGCATTAGTTCTTGCCCATGACAAAACTGCACACGTAGGTGTCCGAGGCATGCGTAAGTTACTTAGTTCCCGTTTTGTCTGGCCAGGTATTCATGGTGACATAGTTAAATTTGTTAAGTCCTGCGATATGTGTCTCCGTGTAAATTTCTCTGGTAATAAGAAAGCTCTCATGGTTCAGAGACCTGTACTGACTCAGCCGTTTGAGTCTGTGGCGGTTGATCTAGTTGGTCCTTTACCTAAGGGTAAACGTGGTTCCCGTTATCTCTTTACCTATATTTGTTTATCAAGTCGTTGGCCCGAAGCACTCCCGATGCGTACAGCTTCCGCTCAGGAGGCTGCGCAATGTTTCGTCCAAATTATTGCCCGTACTGGTATTCCTTTGAAAATACTGTCTGATCGAGGTACCATATTCCTTTCTAAGTTGATGGAAAACCTATGTACATTGTTGGGTATTGATGCCATACAGTCCTCTCCTTATAGGCCTCAGACCAATGGGGTCGTTGAACGGCTTCATGGGACACTCAAGCCCATGTTGGCTAAAGCTATTGAGGGTGGAATAGACTGGGTCGAGTTCTTACCTATGGCTTTATTCGCCATCTGCCAGGTCCCTAATAGAGACCTCGGTTACTCCCCGCATGTTTTAGTTTATGGCAGAGAAGTAGTTGGACCTCTTGATCTCCTTTACAATGGTTGGTCAGAGAAGCCATTTGAGGGCATGGACGTAGAAAGCTGGTTGCTCAATCTCAATGACCAGCTGGGCATGATACATGATATAGCATCTGCTAGGGAATCCACTGAATCTGATAGTGTTATAATAAAGGGAAGTCTGATCGTGTGTTGAATGTAAATGACAGTGTCCTCATGAGAATTCCGGGGCTCCATGGTTCACTCCAGGCGTCTTGGGCAGGCCCGTACAAAGTCGTTGAAAAGGTTTCCCGGGTCACTTTTAAAGTCAGTAAGGGTGATGGGCATCCCACTAGGTTAGCCCATATAAATAATCTCAAAACTTATGTTGAAAGACCTATAAATGTTTGTGCTGTTACTCTAGTAGCAGAAGATACTGGTATTGATCCTCACTTATTAGATCCTTCTCCTTTGCTTAGTGCTGACAAGTGTAATGGTTATAATACTAAGCAATTAAATGAAGTCCTTGACGGTGTTTCTGGCTCGTTTAGCGACAGGCCAGGGTTGTGTAAGATTGCTACATGTAATATTGTATTGTCGGAGCATGCTACACCTGTCTCCCAGCAGGGTAGGAATATTCCTGTTGGGATAGAACAGGCAGTGAAGACCGAGCTGTTAAAACTTCTTAATGATGGTATAATTGTTGGGTCGAGTGCCCTCTGGTCCTCCCCCTTGGTACCCGTGAGGAAAAAGGATGGGTCAGTGAGAATTTGTGTTGACTTCCATCAACTGAATGCAGTCACACCACTAGTTCGTTACTGGGTCCCGTCACTGGATGAGATCCTGCAGAAAGTAGGTCAAAATACTTGCTTGTCTACCCTAGATTTATCCTCTGGTTTCCACCAGATAGCAATGGAGGAAAGGTCTAGTGACCTGACAACGTTTGTGTGTCCCTTAGGGAAGTTTAAATATGTCCGAATGCCTTTTGGACTCAAAAACGCTCCTGCTGTGTTCCAGGCAGCAGTGGAAGCAGTGTTGGTACCAGTCAGTGATGTAAGCTGTAACTACATCGATGATGTTGTAATATTCAGTAGTTCTTGGAACAATCACTTACTTGACATTAAGTGTGTCATTGGTTGTCTCAATACAGCAGGTTTTACTATCAAGATGAAGAAGTGCTGCTTCGGCAGAAAATATCTCACTAACCTGGGTCACACCATTGGTGGCGGTGGTTTGTCTATACCTCAGTGTAGGGTTGATTCCCTTTTGGCTTTTAGGAAACCCGTGAATAAAAAGGATATGAGGTCATTTTTAGGTGCCATGTCCTACTACCGGAAGTTCATACCAGGTTTTGGCCAGCTCTCATCCGCTCTCACTCCCTCTGTCTCTCTTCATGCTCCCTATCAGGTTGACTGGACAGTGGGAATGGATGACGCATTCGGTAAGTTAAAAGAATTGTTGGCTGACCATGTTGTGCTCTGTGTACCCAGACCAGATGAAGACTTAGTGTTATACACTGACGCCTCGGGTGATGGCATTGGTGCCTGTCTCCACGTAATTCGTGACGGTGTCGAGTTTCCTGTCTCGTTCTACAGCCGGCAACTGAGACCTTCTGAGAAAAATTACTCGGTTACAGAACTGGAAAGTTTGGCCATCGTGGCCTCGATTCGATATTTCGACCGGCTAGTATATGGTAAAGAGTTGAAGATTGTTACTGATCATATGGCATGTTTAGCCCTGCAGAGTGGAAAGGGGTTGAACAAAAGGCTACTGAGATTTGCTCTCATACTGCAAGATCTACCAGTGAAAATCGTCCATCGTGCAGGGAAAGATCATTCCAACGCTGATGGCTTCTCTCGCCAATCTTGGCCCTCCCATTGTTCGTCAGCTTCGCCCGGAGGTCGAAGCTTAGGCGGGGGAGATGTGGGTCGGGCATAAGAGAGGTGTGGCATCTGCCCCACCTCATCGCTCAAGTGAACTTAGAACTTTTATGTTATTGCTATATTTTATTGTTGTATTATCTTATGTTGTAAACAGGTTTTCCAATCCGTTGTTTGTGCAATCACTTGTTTCGTTGATTAAGTTTTGATCGTTTGTTCACAGAGTCATGTGTTGTTTGTGCCTGCGCTGCAGTGAGAACGAAACGCTGTAGTGCAGGAAGTCACGTCATCGTGTGTCATATTGTGGGCGTGTTCCCAATTCTCTATATTATAAGCATTGTGCATCATTTTAAGTTTAGTTCTACCTCGTGCCTTACACTTTTTAGACATAGATTTAAAACTCTATTCAGTCAATTGTTAGGGCTGGGGAAGAACTCTGGTGGCAGCGTACCTTGCGCCCTCCTCGAGTCCATGAGTAAAGTGAATCTCCTCTGAGTCTAGTGCGAGCGGCGACCCACAAAAGCCCACACATAACTTTTTCAGTGTTTTTTGGCTGCTATACTTCAAATATTTCTAAAATACCCTCAATAATAAAGCAAAAAAATGCTAACACTTAGCTATCCATTGTTGTTCTAAAATTTAGAGTAAAAATTGTTATCTCCTTCCACGAAGCTATAGTTTCTTACAAAATAATTAAAGGAAGCATTGAGCATATTTGATGTAAGATTTGAAACAAACATGTTACTGTCTATAAATGATATAATTAGCAATATCATTTGAAACTATATATATATATATATATATACTCACCGCTGCCCCAGCTGAATGGCGTTTCTCGGCTCTGAAGAGAATTAGCTATAATGTACTATGACACAGGAGAGGTTGAATAGTTTATGCTCTTACACATGCATTGTGAAAAAAAAAACTGATGAGCTTGACCTGGTTCATGTAGCTAGCAATGGAATTGTTTCAGTATAAATGAAAGAAATAATTATTTTCAAAATTTATACATGTTGCTAGCCAATTGAGGAGATGCTCAGGTACTCACCAAAGAGCAAGACTGGCATAAGAAGTTGAGATACTCACCAAAGAGCAAGACTGGCATAAGAGTTCAAAGAAGCTCTACACATCAGAGAAAAAACTATCTCCATGAACTTGGATCAAGGCAGGCTAATTAACCCAATCTGGAACAAAACATAGGTAATCACCATCTGTTCAGTCAATTAGTACTTTTTATCATCTATTCCGTTTTTTTGTCACCTAGCCTAGTCACCATTACCTACTTTAGCGATTAACTCGGATCTGTCAGATCATTTAGCTACACTTCTGTACAGCTGATGACTGACCTCAGTCAGAAACATCCTGATATAAAAAAACTACATTGTACGTTCAACATAGCTCAACTATAGAATTATATTAAATAATAATAATACTTGTTTTGAAATTATAAATAATGTCAATGAAGGAATTAGCACACAACCCAGAACAACTGCAGCGTTCCCATGCTGCACTGCCACTGACTTACAACCTCTGAAAAAGTAGTTTATTATTTCAGAACATTAAAGAGTGATGAGAGGTAAAATTCATGTATGTACTGTAGAGCTATAGATATACTAAGTTTGCTGGTGTATTGTGTGACAAGTTATATGACATTACAAACAGAAACAAAAGTACATAAAACATATTTTTATTTGCAATACTTTGCTCGTATTGCTGCTGCAATGTTAGGATAACCAACCACTGGACTCTCCAAAGCATCGGCTAGAGTACTCCAGTTTGTGTTCTTTCCATTTGTTAACCACTCATTCAACATGTCCAGGCAACTTGGCTCAGCTTTATAGTGACGATGAGCTTCAATAATGTTGAGTGTAGTAAATGTCAGACCCAGTTTGAGGCCGATGTTCTTCCATTGCACTCTGGCTTCATAGAGCTCTTCATAGACTTTGCCAAGGTCTTCTGCACCTAAAGCTAATAATACAACATGAACTAGTCAAAACATCATTATTGAAATTCACACAAAAATAGACAAAAATGCCATACAAACCTAATCATTACTTAATAATAACAGGAATGCAATTATGACATTAACACTTGGTAAGTTTTAACAAAATATTGCACTTTGTACATGCCAGAACCATGCTTATGTAAAGATAGCAGAGACAAAGTTAAAAATGTTTCAACTCATGAATAAGAAGGGGTCTACTAACTAACTATATTTACTTTATCACCTGAGACTAAAACAAATGTTGTGATTACCCTGACTACTTGAACATTGCTGTGCTGCAGCATTGTTCTCTACACAATGTTCACTTTGTTTTGATACTTCACAACAATATAGAGCTATTTCATCACGTGACCTTTGTGCCATTATCGCACATGTGCTCATTAGGAGGTGCTTTTGGCGAATGAACCATGGAACTTCGTAGGTATTGTCTTCTTATATACTTCAGCCATAATTTTGGAAAACTTCATATTTGTACCCCATCAAAAAAAAAATATCAAAATAAGGCACAATTTAAGCAGCATTCTATTATCTATATAATAGTACAACACGTAAATTGCCCATTCAAAGATATATGGGGAAAATTGCTGTTCCATTGAAATAGCACAGGGACAGTGAAATAGCATGTAACTAAGTGAAATTGCACGTAATAAGTGTAATAGGACAGAAACTAAGTGAAATACCACAGTAGCCAAGTGAATTAGTACGGGTAAGTGCATATGCATGCAGCTAACCTTGGAAACATACAGTTACAGTACATTCTAGTTGGAGACATGTTATTTCTCTAGCACGGAATTTCTACCCATATCAGAGGGATTTTTTCACCAGATTAAGAGGAGCCATAGATTGAAAACAAAGTTCTAGAGGAATCTAATCCTGAAATTCAGAGATAGTGAGTGAACGATGCAGTGTAGCTACAGTGCAAAGGATTAAAAAAAAAAGCTTGCCTACTATTAGTGAGTGATAGTACTGGTAACCTGTGCTATTTGGGATCAATAGCACTCGTAAAGCAATTGAAATAGCACTCGGCTTTGCCTCGTGCTATTAATTCCAAATGGCACAGTTACCCTTGCTATTACTCATAATAATATTACACTTGTCTGTCAGTAATAACTACAACATAGTGTATATGAATAATTCATTAGTTGAGCCAGGTTGGTAAAGCACAGTGACAAACTGAATGGGTAAAGAGTTCAGTAGAAGGTGCCTAACAAAGGTGATTAAATAAGGAACAACGACTATTGTAGCTAAAAGTAGGTGAAATAATCCAGGAAAGAATGCCAAATGGTTACAAAGGAAGGCAATAGCTAATAAAAATGGATAGAAAGAAAAAGAGACTGAATAGGAGATAAACAAGGGAAGAGAAGGGAATCCATGACTCAAAAAGAAAGAGCTGAAGAGAGGAAAAGGAGGAGGACAGCAGAGTTGAGCTAGTGATGTGCTTGAGCACAAATGGCGAGCGAGCCTAAAGACTATACTATTTTTATATGAATGATTTTGACTTCTAACACTGAAGCTACTGAAAATAAGGTCCAGTAATTAAATTTCGCATACACGGTAAAGGGATTTCAGTGCCATAGTAACAACTCTCTGCAACTGCTTGAATTGAAGGGAAAAAACAACAAAACAATACACGTTATTTAAAAGTTTTCTTTGTGATATTCTTTAGCTAAGTAGTGGTTGTAACACACAATGCTTTGACACAACTGGACATGCACCAACACAGACTTACCTTTGCGGTGTCTAGTAGACAATGTATTTTCAAGTAAATACTGTTGCGCACGGCTTATAACCATGACAAAGAGCGCATTGACTTACCACCGCCACTAACTCGAATAGAAATGGAAGTCCCTTAAGTTTTCAAGTTTTAACTGCACCCGCAAAAAAATTCAAAACGGTAAACAATTCAATTTCTAGGGTGATCGAGTACTGATCGATAAACCAGAGGATTCTGTTTAGTGCAATTTGGGACGGGGTCGACCGCATATCTAATACAAAAATGCGAGGGTCAAAGTACAAAATGACATACGTACGTCCAAACATATATACAAATTAACTAGTGGTGTGCTTGAGCACAAATGGCGAGCAAGCCTTAAACTACACACTATTGTTAAATGATTGATTTTAACAACTAACACTCAAGCTACTAAAATAAAGTCGAGTTATTAGATTACGTATGCGGTAAAGGTGTTTCAGTGTCATAGTAACCGCTCCCGCAACAGTTTGAATTGAAAAAGAAGCAACAAAATCAAATCACGTATTTAAAATTTTCTTTGTGATATTCTTAATAGTAGTTGTAACGCACAATACTTTCACACAACTGAACATACCTACCCAAGACTTACCTTCGTGGTAAGTCTAGTGGACAATGAATTTTTAAGTAGATACTGTTGAGTAGGGCTTATAACTGTGACAAATAGCGTATTAACTTACCACCACCACTAACTCGAATAGAAATGGAGCTGCCATAAGTTTTTGAGTTTTAACTGCACCCGCAAAACAATTCAAAGCTGTAAACAATTCAAAGCTGTAAACAATTCAATTTTTAAGGCGATACGGGTAATGGTCGCTAAACCGGAGGATTATGTTTAGTGAAGTTTGGGACGGGGTCGAACGCGGAGCGAACCCAGAAATACGGAGGGTCAAAGTACAAAATGACATACGTACGTCCATATATATAAACAAACAAACATCCCCAATTTTCAAATTGTGTTACCCCTGTAAGTGTCTCGCTCGCCAATTACTTCCGGTAAAGTACTAAATGCATTCCTCAATTACCGCGCTTGCGGTCGTGCCAACTCAACCTGGACATACAATACTCATACCAGCATGTTAGCTATATATAAATCTCAAAACTTGTAATCTTAAGAATAAAAAATGATGAATTACCCTGATAGTTTGAGCATTGCTCTGCTGCAGCATTGCTCTCTACATGATCAAGTTGCTCCACTTTGATTGCTGCAAAATAATATGCTAAATGAATACAAAATGTTAAAATATCATCTAAACTCGTGTTTCTGACATACATCTTTTCCATAATAAGTAATTATGCAGTTTAAATGTCACAATATGGCTTCACAAAGAGTGAAGTTATTGTAATTGCCAAACTAAAATTACATGAGGTGTATATTCTGAAGTATACAATATAGAACTAAAATGCAAATGTTAATGATTATGTTGAGTTGATGCACTTAAATGGATTTCTGTACAATTATTTGCTTAAGAATTAAATCTGTGAATACACTTGATTAAATAAAAAACATACAACTCTACAGGTATTTTGAGGTAACACTAATCATAATTATAATAATAATTTATGTCAATTCATTATAAAACTTTTAAATTTGATACCGTAATTTGTGGGCCAGCCCACATTCGAGAGCAAGGAGAATGAGAGAGAAGAAGAGATAGAACACAGAGAGAACTAGCTTAGTTGAGTTGTGTATCACGTAGAACATTGAGTGTGAGTTGTTGTGCGCAGGTCACTTGTAGTATTATGTGTCATCGTCGTAATTGAGTGTGTGTATCATTTTCATTGGTCAGACTGGCGAGTGAACAATATACATAAGCTCACTCGTCACGTGTAGTGTTCAGTTCAGTATACCGTAGCAATTTTATTGAAAGCTCAAGGTGAGGCTAGTCCTCTTGCTGAACTCTGGTGGCAGCGAACTATTTGCTGTCAACCAGAACTGCTGGCGACTCGCGTTGTGCGCAGAGCGAGACCCCACATAATTCATAAAAATAGAATATTTATACATTTATACTTGAACCTATAATTGAAATATTTAACACTGATAATTACTTTTATTATTAATAAAACATTAAGAAAATTTAGAATCACCTTGATCACTTGAACATTGCACCACTGCATCATTCATTTCAACACAACCCCGTAACAACTCCAATTCAAAATCTGTAAGTTTATATACAAATTTAATGCAAAGTGTTGAATTGTATCATCTCAATGCAGTTTAGACCCACATGGCAAAAATTGAAGCTATTGCTTTTTCTATATGTATTTGGAGTAAAATATTCACATTGTTTTAAAAAACAATTATATTATAAACACATGTATATTTTATTATGGTATAGTAATTTATATTAAATTATATAAGTTTATCATAAACACATAAAACAAAATTGAATGCTAGCTCTGATGCTTTACAATAAATACCTTTATGAGGTGGAGTTCCAGTAGTCAATACACTGACATGAATCTCCTGTAGTGTTTATAAAATTAATATTTTGTTAAATTAAACCGAATAAACTATTTTTGTCTTACCTTATTGAACCAAATTTTTTGTTTTGGATCTATAAGTGGAATTATTTTAGTAATATTTGTGTCCTTCAGACACTTCATTTTAGTAGAGGTTTCATCTTCTAGTATGCATAAATGGTTTGGAACTTCATCTGATCGCTTAAATAAAGAATTCCAAATAGATTGTTTTTCTGATGAATGGTCTGTACATTCGAATCCATATTGAAGTCTTGCATTGAGGTACTTGAGATTATGATTGACTTCTGTTAACATAGAAGTGATAGTATTTTTAATGTGTGCACAGACTACAGAAGTGGGTGTTATTGGATGAGATTCTCTGTAGAGTACCACTTTAATATGTGTGGCATAGCTAATGATAGTAACTGTGTCCAAGTCCTTTCCTACTAGAAATTCAATCTTGTTGCGACAAGGACACTCTTCTTTGAAAGTCCAATTTAATTTTGTGTTTGAAACCAGGCCTATAATAAGAGAAGAGAAGACTCCTAATGGTAAATAACCGCCCTTGTATCGATACATAAGAGGAGCCACATTTGCAGAAACAGGAACTTTTTGGAGCTCCTTTTTTTTAGCACTTCTAAGAATACTAGGCATGAAGTAAGTAATTTCTAATCTATTTCTTGTAATTGGAAGGGAAGCTAAGATATTATGATGCTCAAAAAGTGTGATTAGCATTTCCATAGAAATGGAATCCTTAACATCTTCTTTAGTAGCTTCCAGTAGATCTGCCATTGTGAACTGAGCTTTGTTCTTAAATGCTGTTGCTGCTCGATGTCCAGCTTTATTGTACACAAATGTCTTCTTTACTAGTTGTGTTGCAGCATCAAAGATCACCTGAACAATAATTTGTTGAACAGTTTAATTCAAATTAACTATAATAAAGTATGCACACCTTGTCTATGTCTTACAATTAGAAGACAAATAATATATGTCCATTATTAAAAATTAAGGAGAATAATTATGTTCATATTATTTACTTTTGCAAAAAAATAATTCAAACACTCTATGAGCATTATGTTTTTTCTAGTAATAAATGCCTAGTTATCTAAAATGTGTGCCTTTCATCATAATTACTTACTTACCTGCCAACCCATTATTTATTAACTCATTTGTAATTAACCACAAACTTAACTAAATATTATGTGAATAATTGAACAGCTTATCATTCCCCATTCAAAAAGTAAATGGAACTGCTGTTCAATTGAATTAGCATAGAAAAAGTATAGCAGCACAAGGAGAGTGAGATGGCATAGCAACTAAGGGAAATACAATTGCAGGCGGTTTATTTATTTGTTCAAAGACATCAGCATGAAATGAATGTTATTAAAGAACCCTCTGATATGGAAAAATGAAATAGTTCAATAGAAAAGCAAAAAAAAATTCAAACTTATTTCATTAATCTCAAATTCCAATTCTAATAGATCCACCTCAGAGTTTAAACTTTATGTACAACTTATTCAAATTCTATTTGTTAGATGCTGCAAATCAAAATTACGTACTATCTTAAGTTTTTAGCAATAAATAATTGCATTTGGACAGATCTAATTTTAGAAAAATTCCTGCACACTAATTAATTTTTAGTACTATAAATATTACTTACATAAAAAGTATAAATAGACTCGACAGTTATTAAAACAAGAAGAACAAAATGAGTGCATTGTATTAGTTAAAAAATAATAAACACTTTAATATACACAACCAATAGCTAATTATAAAAGCAAAAATACATAAATACATAGATACATAAATTAAGTATTGCTAACCTTGACATCACAAATGACTATGTTTTCAAAGCCTCTCACATCTGGATAGTACAGGAGCGTTCCAACACGATAATGAAGAAACCATAGGACCTTGCTTATGTCCGATAAATCAATATTTAAACTTTCTGCAATCTCACTGCATTCTTCAAGTGTCATTGTGCGCTTTCCTTTTGATCGCAGAACAATGCTGAACATCAACCAGGAGCAAGGAATGTGAACTTTACCTAGATACTTCTTAATGCAATTCTCAAAAGTTTTTCTTGCTGTGTTGATTTCCTCTACAGTTCCTTTCTTGTTGTCAAGTGTTAATGTCGGGAATTCTTCTGAGGCATACGCGACAATGTTTTGGAGGTAAACTTCCGTCTGCTCAACTTTCTTTCTAAGAATCTGATCTCGTTTTTTTAAATGTGACAGAGAAACTTTGTCTCTAAATGTTCCCACAAACATAGCTTTGTCATTTGAGGTCAATTTGTCACTCGTGCTCTTCATGCACGCTATACTAGCCAGAATTTGAAAGGTAACTTCTTCTAGAGTTACTATAGAGTCTTCTTTCTCAGTAGAAACTCCATCTTCATTGGTGCAATACATTTTAAACACACAGTCCCAGGAATCTGTGAGTCGACTGAAAATAAGATGTAAAGAATCCCACATTGGAAAGCGAGACATGAGGTCTAGAAATTCAGTTTGGCCTCCATGATCAGTTGTTATCAAGTATATAGTGTCTTTCAGTAAATACTTTACTTTGTCTTCATTGTGTTCTGCTGCAGCTTCAATATAAGCAGGATAAATTTCAGCTACATTGATGGCATGTGATTCTTTTAACTTGTTCTCATCGTCAGAAAGTGCTGATGTTTCAGCTGGTGTTATTATATCTTCTACACTTTTATTTAAAGACATTTCCTTAGCATCATTTGAAGATTGGGCCTCTATAACTATTTCAGTTGCTGATACATTTCGTTTGATTTGGAATTTCGGCTTGGTATCTGCATAAAATGATCAATCAAATTCAATTAGCATTCCTTTCAATTTATTAAAGACAATCTGTATCTGCGACAGTAAATTTTGATGAGTTAGTCACACTTAGTTCATTTATGCTAAATTACTATTACCTGTTGTCATATAACAGGTAATAGAATTTTAACACATAAATATAACTTCAGCATAATAATCGAAAATGTGTTAAAGAAACTATAAAATATGTAATACTTATACAGCATTATTTATTGTATAATACTATTTCTTGTACTCATCAAGTTGTTCCAAGTACTATGCATTACAAAGTCCATATAAAGAAACTATTATTTGTAAAAGTAAATTGCTGATGTCATATTCATATTAATAAGTAAAATTAAACTTTAATATTATTCATAGTGAAGAACTTGAATTATATAATTCAAAACACTAATAATAATGTAAGAAATAAATCTAATAAATAGATTGCCCATCAACTGAAATGCACAAATCATAATAGGTGGACTATATTAATAGGAGTATTATATTAACGAACAAATACAAATAAATGATATAATTTGACTCAGTCAAAACTTTAATTAAATTTTCAGCTACGAATGATAAACTTTATTAAAGTTTTGTACAAGTTCTACTTACTTTCTACAGCTTCTTGTATAACATCATTAAGAATTGAAGTTTCACCAACAATGTCCTTCTTGGTCCATTGCCCCTGCTGTGCAAATCCAAAGTACTTACTGATACTCTGAATGAATAGCTGCCTTCTCTCAGCTACTCCAGTGCTTGGCTCATTAATTTTCATGTTAGATTGATCAATGTTTATAAAATCTCCAAGTAGTCGATGTAGAGTTGAACTTTTACCAGATCTTGGAAGACCAACAAAATTCATTCGTCCTACGCATAGGTCCACACATATCTGTTTTTGTATGGCTTCTTGACAGGCTTTCTCTATTTCTTTTTTATCTAGGTGTTTATTTAATATAATAAACATAATATAATAAACATATAATATGACTTTGAAGAGTTTTATTACATTTTCTCTACATATAAGCAGTCTAACTAATTAAACCATTAGCTAATGATAGTCCCAGATTCATGACAGGTGAAACATAAGCATTACAGATATGTAATAATTGGATCATAAATCGGCTTATATCTGTCAGACACAACACAGAACAATAACCAAAACAAGTTCTCTTTGAGTTGGTAATATTCTAGCGACAAGCAGACAGACATGTATACCAATTAACTGATTGACCGACAAGCAGACAAAGAAACAAAAGATAAACAAATAGAAAACGAGACAGAATTGCTTACTAATAAACTGGCTAACAGACAAGCAACCAAAGCAATAAACAGATAATCAAATAGATAAACTCAAAGTCAAGCCCTAACAAAGTATTTACTCATACGCTAAATCAATATTTCAATAAGTTGTACAATAATGCTGTGGCTTCATCTGCACCATTCACAATTTCTGTAGTAGTCATGCCATTATAATATTATACTTGTCATTTCAATATTTTACCATCCACTAAATACAAGACGTATCTTGTAGTAATTATTACTACAAACAAACAGAAAAGGTAAAGATATTAATCTAAAAAATATAAGTCAAAACTTAGCATTGTATTTATGATTACCTCATTGACAGTTTTATAAAGAAAAATCAACTGCATTGTATCCAAAAACATCTTAAACAATGCCACTAGCTTTGCAGTTGCTATTTATATTGTGTATGTAATTAGAATATAGTATCTTTCTGAACAGAATCATCTGATTAAATCTTAACTTCATTTTGCGTATGTATATTGTTGAAAATAATATCATCAGTTTCAACAATGTGATACGAAAGTATTCGCGATGCATGTTCAAAATGAGCAAAAAGACTCAAATGAATACTTTTGAAATGCATAACTATGATAAAAATACTCAATACAAGTAACATTATTTTATCAATTCGATTTAACCAATCCATAAATTACAACCTTAATCTGCAATCTTACTTTTCAGTAATTTCTTTTCTGTTAGTCTGTCTTTATCTCTCAATTCTGAAGAAAGAATGATTTCTGATACATTCCATTCGGTAGAAGTTGTTGAAAGTTGTACTTTTTCTATAAATTCAAACAAATTATGTATAAATAAATACTATAATACAGTTTGTACTACTAATTTAATATAACATAGTATAGTTAAACGGTCACTAGAGATCACTAAACCTCTAAGCTGGTAAAGCAAATGTAAAATGCTACAGAAATTAGTTAGACTGCCATCAGAAATCTACAAGTAAAGCCAAAGGAAAATACTTGCAATAGACTTGTAGGGAAAATAATATGTTTAAGCACCTTAGCTAGTTTTGAGTAGTTAAATGATTCTTCCCTCATTCATTATGATCAGGTAAAGATGCCAAATCAATTGCAATCAATATAATATATATAATATTCACAATAAATATACCGCATTCCCTGGCTTTTTTTTTAGTAATTAGGCAAATTTTTTGTGTGTAATTTAAATATTCCTTATCTAAGTGCTAGGCATTGTTGAGCTGATAAAAGTAAAATCTTATAGCTTTAATTTTTTCACTCTAACACACTCTGCCACCTTTAGATTCATAAAAAAAGTGTGTCCTACACACTACTTTGTGAGCACACTTGTATTTTAGTGTGCTCAAATATTTTCACTTGATCATAATGAATGAGGGAAGAATCATTTAATTATTATAAATCATTTAATTTGCATATTTTTATAGTTTAACTTATTCATCTGATCATGGCGAAGGAGAGAAAATGTCCATAAAAATTTAGTTAACATTTTTTGATAGTCTGACATTCCATTTGATCATTACAAAGAAATTCAATTTTTATTTTTAATTGGCAATTTACGATTAAATTCAATTTTATGGTTTGGCATCTTCACCAGATCATATCGAAGGAGGGGAACTTGTCCAGAATCACTTAACCGATTAATCGCGGAAGACGCAAATACACGTCAATTGAGAAAAATCGATAACCGCGGAGGACGCGAAAATGCGTCAAAAATGCGTCTTCGCGTCCATTTCGCCCTACAGCTTTGTGGAGTCAAGGAAGCCACCAATCACAATTGCAGACGATTCTATATTGTTGTAAGTATATTTTTAAGTCGGGAACAGCTCCTTAGCGTCGAATTTATGCTTTCCCAATAGCCTAGAGCGTACTCTATCGTTCGATATCACTGTCCCTGAGGCAATCTTCAAACGTTCATCTTCTTTCTCCCGCTTAGTGTCACCCTCTCACCAAGCAATCAATCCTCTGTGTCTCGCATGCGCCCGTGACCGCATTACGTAAGGCGCAATTAAAAATTTTGTTCCCGTGTAATCGGTTAATTGGCATATTTTATGGTATGACATCTTCACCTGATCATATCGAAGGAGGGAACTTGTCCAGAATCACTTACTTAGCATATTTTACAGTTTGGCATTTTCACCTGATCATATTGAAAGAATTGAACTTTTCCTGGTTCATTTAATTAGCATATTTTACGGTTCGACATTTTCATCTGATCATTGAAGGAGGGGAACTTGTCCAGAATCATTTAATTAGCATATTTCATGGTATGGCATCTTCACCTGATCATATCAAAGAAGGAAAACCTGTCCAGAATCACTTAATTTGCATATTTTACTGTTCGACATCTTCGCCTGATCATATCGAAGGAGGGGAACCTGTCCAGAATCACTTAATTTGCATATTTTATGGTTCGGCATCTTCACCTGATCATATTGAAGGAGGGGAACTTGTCCAGAATCACTTATAAATAGCATATTTTTCGGTTCGGCATTTTCACCTGATTATATCGAAGGAGGGGAACTTGTCCAGAATCACTTACTTAGCATATTTTAAAGTTTGGCATTTTCACCTGATCATATTGAAGGAATAGAACTTTTCCAGATTCACTTAATTAGCACATTTTACGGTTCGACATCTTCACCTGATCATATTGAAGGAGGGGAACTTGTCCAGAATCACTTAATTAGCATATTTTACAGTTTGGCATTTTCACCTGATCATATCGAAGGAGGGGAACCAGTCCAGAATCACTTAATTAGCATATTTTTCGGTTCGGCATCTTCACCTGATTATATCGAAGGAGGGGAACTTGTCCAGAATCACTTACTTAGCATATTTTATGGTTTGGCATCTTCACCTGATTATATCGAAGGAGGAGAACTTGTCCAGAATCACTTACTTAGCATATTTTAAAGTTTGGCATTTTCACCTGATCATACTGAAGGAATCGAACTTTTCCAGATTCACTTAATTACGGTTCGACATCTTCACCTGATCATATCGAAGGAGGGCAACCAGTCCAGAATCACTTAATTAGCATATTTTTCGGTTCGGCATCTTCACCTGATCATATTGAAGGAGGGTAACTTGTCCAGAATCACTTAATTAGCACATTTTACAGTTTGGCATTTTCACCTGATAATATTGAAGTAATCGAACTTGTCCAGATTCGCTTAATTAGCACATTTTACGGTTCGACATCTTCGCCTGATCATATTGAAGGAAGGGAACTTGTCCAGAACTACTTAATTAGCATATTTTTCGGTTCGGCATCTTCACCCGATCATATCGAAGGAGGGGAATTTGTCCAGAATCACTTAATTAGCATATTTTAAAGTTTGGCATTTTCACCTGATCATATTGAAGGAATTGAACTTATCCAGATTCACTTAATTAGCATATTTTACGGTTCGACATCTTCGCCTGATCATATTGAAGGAGGGGAACCTGTCCAGAATCACTTAATTAGCATATTTTTCGGTTCGGCATCTTCACCTGATCATATCGAAGGAGGGTAACTTGTCCAGAATCACTTAATTAGCATATTTTACTGTTCGACATCTTCGCCTGATCATATCGAAGGAGGGGAACTTGTCCAGAATCACTTAATTAGCATATTTTACAGTTTGGCATTTTCACCTGATCATATTGAAGGAATCGAACTTGTCCAGATTCACTTAATTAGCATATTTTATGGTTTGACACCTTCGCCTGGAATCTGTCCAGAATCAGTTAATTAGCATATTTTATGGTTCGACATTTCGCCTGATCATATCAAAGGTGGGGAACCTGTCCAGACTCACTTAATTAGCATATTTCATGGTTTGGCATCTTCACCTGATCATATCGAAGGAGGGGAACTTGTCCAGAATCACTTAATTAGCATATTTTTCGGTTCGGCATCTTCACCTGATCATATCGAAGGAGGGGAACTTGTCCAGAATAACTTAATTAGCATATTTTACTGTTCGACATCTTCGCCTGATCATATCAAAGGAGGGGAACTAGTCCAGAATCACTTTATTAGCACATTTTTCAGCACATTTTTCGGTTCGGCATCTTCACCTGATCATATCGAAGGAGGGGAACTTGTCCAGAATCACTTAATTAGCACATTTTACAGTTTGGCATTTTCACCTGATAATATTGAAGGAATCGAACCTGTCCAGATTTGCTTAATTAGCACATTTTACGGTTCGACATCTTCGCCTGATCATATTGAAGAAAGGGAACTTGTCCAGAATTACTTAATTAGCATATTTTTCGGTTCGGCATCTTCACCCGATCATATCGAAGGAGGGGAACTTGTCCAGAATCACTTAATTAGCATATTTTAAAGTTTGGCATTTTCACCTGATCATATAGAAGGAATTGAACTTGTCCAGATTTACTTAATTAGCATATTTTACAGTTCGACATCTTCGCCTGATCATATTGAAGGAGGGGAACCTGTCCAGAATCACTTAATTAGCATATTTTTCGGTTTGGCATCTTCACCTGATCATATCGAAGGAGGGGAACTTGTCCAGAATCACTTAATTAGCATATTTTACTGTTCGACATCTTCGCCTGATCATATCGAAGGAGGGGAACTTGTCCAGAACCACTTAATTAGCATATTTTACAGTTTGGCATTTTCACTTGTCCAGATTCACTTAATTAGCATATTTTATGGTTTGACACCTTCGCCTGGAATCTGTCCAGAAACAGTTAATTAGCATATTTTATGGTTCGACATTTTCGCCTGATCATATCGAAGGTGGGGAACCTGTCCAGAATCACTTAATTAGCATATTTCATGGTTTGGCATCTTCACCTGATCATATCGAAGGAGGGGAACTTGTCCAGAATCACTTAATTAGCATATTTTACTGTTCGACATCTTCGCCTGATCATATCGAAGGAGGGGAACTAGTCCAGAATCACTTTATTAGCATATTTTTCGGTTCGGCATCTTCACCTGATCATATCAAAGGAGGGGAACTTGTCCAGAATCACTTAATTAGCATATTTTACGGTTCGGCATCTTCACCTGATCATATCGAAGGAGGGGAACTTGTCCAGAATCACATAATTAGCATATTTTACTGTTTGACATCTTCACCTGATCATATCTAAGGAGGGGAACTTGTCCAGAATCACTTAATTAGCATATTTTATGGTTCGACATTTCGCCTGATCATATCAAAGGTGGGGAACCTGTCCAGAATCACTTAATTAGCATATTTCATGGTTTGGCATCTTCACCTGATCATATCGAAGGAGGGGAACTTGTCCAGAATCACTTAATTAGCATATTTTACTGTTCGACATCTTCGCCTGATCATATCGAAGGAGGGGAACTAGTCCAGAATCACTTTATTAGCATATTTTTCGGTTCGGCATCTTCACCTGATCATATCGAAGGAGGGGAACTTGTCCAGAATCACTTAATTAGCATATTTTTCGGTTCGGCATCTTCACCTGATCATATCGAAGGAGGGGAACTTGTCCAGAATCACATAATTAGCATATTTTACTGTTTGACATCTTCACCTGATCATATCTAAGGAGGGAAACTTGTCCAGAATCACTTAATTAGCATATTTTACAGTTTGGCATTTTCACCTGATCGTATTGAAGGAATCGAACTTGTCCAGATTCACTTAATTAGCATATTTTATGGTTTGACACCTTCGCCTGGAATCTGTCCAGAATCAGTTAATTAGCATATTTTATGGTTCGACATTTTCGCCTGATCATATCGAAGGTGGGGAACCTGTCCAGAATCACTTACTTAGCATATTATATGGTTTGGCATCTTCACCTGATATTATTGAAGGAGGGGAACTTGTCCAGATTTACTTAATGATCATATTTTACGGTTCGACATCTTCACCTGATCATATCGAAGGAGGGAAACCTGTCCAGAATCACTTAATTAGCATATTTTTTGGTTCGGCATCTTCACCTGGTCATATCTAAGGAGGGGAACTTGTCCAGAATCACTTAATTAGCATATTTTAGGGTTTGGCATCTTCACCTGACCACATTGAAGTAGGGGAACCTGTACAAAATCGCTTAATTAGCTTATTTTACGGTTCGACATCTTCACCTGATCATATCGAAGGAGTGGAACTTGTCCAGAATCACTGTATTAGTTTATTTTTCGGTTCGGCATCTTCACCTGATCATATCGAAGGAGGGGAACTTGTCCAGAATAACTTAATTAGCATATTTTACGGTTCGACATCTTTGCCTGATCATATCGAAGGAGGGGAACTTGTCCAGAATCACTTAATTAGCATATTTTACAGTTTGGCATCTTCGCCTGATCTTATTAAAGGAGGGGAACTTGTCCAGAATTACTTAATTAGCATATTTTATAGTTGGATGTGTTTAGTGGACTAAACTGTAATGAGAGATACTACCAGGGACCATGTAATTAGCATATTTTTTAGTTGGACTTGTTTAGTGGAATAAAATGTAATGAGAGAAACTGCCGGGGGGAGGGGGGGTGGTGGGGGAACCACGTAAATAGCATTTATATAGTTAGACTTGTTTAGTGCACTAAAAGTTTAATAATTATAATACCACACTTTTTTGTATTGAAAATGACTAGGCTATGGTATTAGAACATTTTATTCACTATATTACATAATTAGATGAATAAAACTATCAAAATAACATATGTATAATACATATTAATAATTAAATTGAATTAATTTTTTATTTTTGTAAAACTTACTTAATCTTAATATTGTAGTATCTGAGAGAAGGTGCTCATGCTGATCATACCCTCCAAATATTACTATTTCTGTGAGTTCAGAAGAAATGACAAAAGCAGCAGCACTATTCCATCGTCTAGGCTGTGACAAGATAGTCATCTATGTACAAAATATTGAACAATAATCATGACATGCAAATTTTAACATTATGATTTCTAGAATAATCAAATACACATGAAACATGTATTGCTTGAATATTTTGATCAATAATATAATTACAAAAAAAATTCAGTTTCAATATATCTGAGATGTCAAATAGTCTTATGTTTTTTCTTCTCAAAATGTCTTTAAAAAGAAGTTTTACTGAAGTCTTGCAATTTTTATCTTTATGATTTCTAGAATATAATTAAATACAATTCAAACGTTTTTTTGCACGAATATTGAGATCAATAATTTATTTACAACATACATTTTAACTTTAATATAATCATCTGCGATGGCTAATGGTCTTTTTGTATCTCTTTTTGCATGAGAATACCACCCAAAATGTTCTTGTTTCTATTCAATTGGTCAAAAAATTTCATTCCTCATTCAATGATTCAGTCAGTCTCAGCGGAAATAGTTATAATTGACTCCTGAAGAGGACTTTGGCAAGAAGTCGAAATGTTGTGTTAAGTTTTAATTAACAATATTATTATGGCTGTTAGAATGAGAAAATTACTATTTTCATACCTCTTATAATGGTTTATTCGTTGATACAAAATATAACTCTACATATGTACTTTAACATGTATTGCTGATAATTAGTGAAGTTTTTTCTAAAGGTAACCAGATAATATTTAGTAGATGTGAGAGTATTTACATTACTTACATATCATTTGTTAGCTTGTTGTATTTACTTTTACTGTATAAATCTATCATTTGTAATTGAAGTACATTCTGTTCTAAAATAGAAATATTTATCGCAATAGCTGCAATGGCTAATTTATTATAAATCTAAATATTAAAACAATCTGGTCTGAATATTTCTTGATTAAAACTGAAAATATCATTATGCTATAAGCTTTTGCTTTAGTTTTAATATGATGCATCTACGTATCCTGTGATGTATTAATAATTAAAATTTTCTAAATATTTCAATCATCTTAATTGAAGTTTTTGTAACAAGTGGTTACCTATAGATATGGGCATATCTGTAAACACCTTATGTTCTTTGGAACTGTGCCTAGGTTAAATCTGGTGGTCTGAGCTATACAACTAGTGTTAGTATGTGTGAACATTCTAGCACGAATGTTTTGTGTATGTCATATATTTAGTGCAATTATATCAGCAATGAGTCACTATAGTATGTCCAAGTTGAGTTGGCATGACCGCAAGCGCGGTAATTGAGGAATGCATTTAGTACTTTACCGGAAGCAATTTAGTCATGTGAATCCAAGTCAATTCAGCGCGAATGTCAAGGTTGCACGTGAAAAAGGGGCGGTAACACAGGTGCGCATTAATACTGTAACTATTGAAAGAAAGACATTTAGTGTAGTTTATGGAATTTTTCGGGCGCTGTACAGCTCATCTCGTCTGTTTTCAATTATATTTATGTTTCTTATGCGCAGATAATGTACAGCAGATGGAAAACGCAAACTGGTGAGGCGTTCTTCTGGACAAGATTAAAATCAGTCGATTCTACCTAGTGTGTCCCAAGAAATATTCTGATATTCACATGATTCAGCAGTACAGCACTGTTAACTTGTAGCTAAAGTTACTAGACTTTCTTGTTAAATAAAATTATCAATTGTTTCATTTATTTATAATATGTATATGAAAATTGATGAAACGATAGAATTTAAGTAGTACACATATACAAAATATAGTTGTGATCCGAGTTGAAAATGGAGTGCTGCCTGAGTTGGTCCTAATCCTTACAATAAACGGCATCTATAGTAGTGAAGAAAAGGAATTGGCATAAACACGGCTTTGACAAGCACACAATTTAACGGAAAACAGCTTAAGTGTGGCTGTATTACAAGTTGCTAGCTAAACGATAGCTATATCACTGTGAAATATATTTGCTATACGGCATTTGATATTGAAGAGGTAGACAAATAAACTTACCAACATCCTATCAGGTGGTCCTGTACCCTCTGTGACAACAGGGCACTCTGTCTATCCTGTTTCCACACTGGCAACCTAAGCTAGTCGCGATACAAAGCTAGAAACGCAGCAATCTGAGAAGAAGCCATTGTTTACAAAATTCTTAATGGAGACTGTCCGCGTGATCAATTGAGCCGTACCGCGTGACTAAAAGCGGGCACGTTTTAAGCGGGAAACCTGTGGTTTTTTCTATTCCTATAGACTTTTGTATTGAGTTTTGGAATAGCACTTTCTCTCCAGTTTTGGAGTATACTAAGGTAATATTTTTAACCGTTTCGGCGCGAGCTTTCCAATGGTGCAAACCCAGGATGCATAGCTGCTTCAGTTCTAAATTATTCAAGTTTTACTTGCACCAACTCAACTTGGACATACTATATAGTTGTCTCTTGCACTCTTTAGTAATAATGCTCATATGCTCCAACTCTAACAGATTTAAAATTTCCTTTTCCCAGAATGTTCCTTGTTTTGTCCGTGAATAATGTCAGCTATATGATATTAGATCATTGTGGAGATTTTGCTATTTATTATTCTAGAATAATATTCATTTATATTATACTAGTGATGTGCTTGAGCACAAATGGCGAGCGAGCCTAAAACTACACAATTGTTATATGATTGATTTTGACTTCTAACGCTCAAAGCTGCTAAAAATATGGTTGAGTTTTTAAATTACACTCGCTCGTCAATTATTTGTCAATATATGAATAATGATAGAACAAAACCTCACTCATTTCCTTGCAATAATGTGGTATACTGAGAGCAACAATACAATTGCTAAAGGTTTGAAATGTTCGTAGCAGAAAAAGATAGAAAAAGATTATTTTCACTTATGGTAGCATATTCCACATCTATTAATTTATCTAATCTTTAAAATGGCCAGATTCTGAAGCTATCTTGACAATAACAGAATTTATGAATACTTCAAGGTGTCACGAGGAAAGATTAATATACATGTAGAAGGACTCAACTATTTCAATTATGTTTTTTATGGTTTGCAGCACGTAATATTTATTAAATTGATGAGCAAACAAGTGCATAATAAACAATTAAGGTTAATAGATCTATTTTATATACAAATTTTATACATATTTGAACTCTGACTGATGATTATAATATCATGATGGTGTAAAATATGAATCCTTCTCACATCATGCTTATTAAGTTTTTGACTACCTCAGTTTGATGCATAACATATGTCATAAATATAAATTGATTAAAACATTTCATCTATTGATTAATTCTAGTAAACATATTTAATGTAGTAAATTAAAATGCATAATGCTGCAGTGGTTGATAATTATCACAAGTCAATAATTGTATCATGCATTTGACTGATTATAATATTTCACTTAATTTTAAGTAACTAGCATAATGTCTAAATACAAGAATACTTATAATTAAATATGTAATGCAATAAGGTCCCAATTATTATATACTTGGAAGACTGTAACTTGTTTACCTCATTTATATTATTCAACTAATTTAATTAAAAAAAATTTTGAATTATTTCAACTGAACTATAATTATAAAATATACCTGTTGCCAACTTTGTGCTTGTACATCGAGACACCAAACATCGTTTAAAGTCTTATTGTCATCACGACCACCAATTACTAACAACTGTGGGCTGTTATAATCAAGACAAACAGCTGCATGACTACTTCTAGGAGATGGTTGTGGGGCTCCATCAGGATGCACAAGTTTGGTAAACACCTAGAAAATAGTGAAGCAAAATATACCAAATAATCATAAATGCTTTTAAATTTAACACCATCAAACTGAAGTAGTCGTGTATCTATTAAAACAGCAGACAATATCACTGCATCATATCATTAATTATAATATATTTTTCTCTAAATTTGTTTCAATCTGCCAAAATTCACTGGTTTAGTTATCTTATTTTTTTCCAGTTTCTGTCTACCTTCCAAATATACTTTAATCTTTATTATGAAACATTAATACTTTATCATTTATATATACAGCTATTTGTGTTTACTTTACCATATTATATTTAAAAATATTTTTTTATTTTTTTATTTAAAGTACATCACCTTGTTCATGTTGTACATGTAATTATGACTGTATAATTAGATGCTTAATAAAAATATTACAAGATATTTATTTAGTCTACTTATATACATCTGCTCAATGTAAGATGTTACATAAGTGACCTCTTACATAAGTGACCTCTTAGTACAACATTCTTTGTGAGTGCAGCTGCCTACTGACCTTTTATCAGCACAAACTACACCCTGTCTTGTATGCTCAACAGTACAATCTCTCTCCCTTTTCATCATTATAAGATGACTATAAACTCACTGATTCCTATAAACTGATCAGATAGTACTAATAATGTTAGCATGATTAATAGATTCCAGTTCTATAAAACTCATTTACATAAACCATATTCTACATTAATATTAATTTTGGAGTTATATTTTATATTTGTAATAAAAAAACATATTGAATGCATTCTACTTGAGATGAGAAATGAATTTGAGAAAATAGTTCTAATCTGAACTTGAAGGTGCTAGTCATTTTGCATATCATAAACTTATTAAATTGATAAATGTAATTGACATAAAGGTAGATATTTATCATTGCATAACATAGTCTTTGTATGAACTGATTGATGTGAATAAACTATTGGTACAATTATGTACTGAGGCTAGAGCTAGTACTTTAATATTTAATGGTCATGTATATATTTGACATAAATCTGAAATCATTTAATTTAATTCTGAAACTAGCCAATATTGAATACTGCTTTGCCTAACGTATTAATGTATAAAGTATTTCCACAAGTACCAACTTAGAATGTCATTAGTGAAATCAAAGTTCTATATATGTGACCGTCTACAGGAAAACCGGGCACAATGCGGCACCCTTCGAAAAAATTTTTTTGCACTTACAGAGTTGTCGGCGTCCAGATATTGAGCTCTCCAAGTTTTATCATCGTAGCTTAAGTCATTCCTACTATAATAGACCTAACCGTTCCCTTCCGGCTTGAAACAATACATTTTTAAGAAATCGATCGATCTTTTCTCGATATTTACGCACTCTGCGTTGTGCCCGGTTTTCCTGTAGACGGTCACATATTATGAAGTAGTCTTTAAGTATTATGCTCGTTTACAGAGCTCAAAGGTCATCACATCAACCACATTCGCAACTATAAGAATCGCAGTATCGATGACTAATCTGAATCATGTTATGGCCACTGCTGATATGTGAGTTGTTGATCTGCATCCTGATGGTCAACAGTGCTGGGTGTTCAAGCTTCAATCAAGGCCTAAGCCTAAGACATAACTCTCATACACATTCATATCATCATCATCATACATGCACACTATTTCCTGTAGGTCAGGGGCAGCTGCCCATTATATAGCCTAAGGGTTAACATGCCTAAAGGCTGACATGCTCACTACTCCTAACAACATTGTTTTAGTTTCTGTAGTTACCTTAGTATTAGTATCTAAAACTCATTGTACTATCTATCTTGGTACTATAGTGGGTAATTGTTTAGTTGGGATATCAAGGAGGATTCTGAAGGTTAGAGATAACTACTCCCATTCACCTCCTGCCTGACTACCATTTATCCAAACAAACCCCTACACTGGGTCTGAAATCATTTATTTCCTACAGTAAGCTATATTTAGAATCTTTAAATAGAATTACCCATATTATAGAAGGTATTTAGTAAACTAAAAAATTTGTTTTAAAAAGCCCCTTGAAGACTACATCAAATTCCTATGGTTATAGTATAATAAAAAAATGCTTATTTTTGCCAAAAAATTACTACCTCATTAAACTTATAGACTAATCATGCTAGCAAAGCTAGTATTTATGAAATCACTTATTATGCTCAAAATTATGCCAGCAGAATTTACCAACCCCTAGTGAATAGGTACATATAATCTTGAAAAAAATGAAACTGACTTATGAGAAATAAGGAAAATATAAAGATGTTTTAACTAATGGTGAAAGTAGTTTTCTATAATTGTCAAATTCAACCATGAAGAAAATTATTGAATGAGCAACAACCACCTAATAATAATATTCTCTCCAGAATTAATAATTGCTATACTTGTTGCTTTGGTACACTATGAACTTGGTCTGCCATATCATCCGGACAAATAGTCAAAATTCAGACTCAGCATATCAATAAGCAGAGATGCATTCGTTAGAAAATAGTTATTATTGGAGTATAATTACCAGTCTTGTTTGAAAATTAACACATCACATCCTCTGTGTAAACATTCTAACAATAGTTGACTGTAATTTAAATATTTCATACATATATGCATGTAAATGAGGAGCTAATGCTATAATAAAATATACATGGATATAAGTTTCAGTACTATATATAAAGTAACTTATGTTATAGTGCCGAAACTGTGAAAGTATAGACTAGTTACAAAATGTATTTCTTGAAAAATTAAATGTTGTATTTTCTATGCTTGCCACATTAAACAATTCTTACCATCTGTGTCAAGTCTATGAGGTATGTGTCATTGAAATGACTAGTACCATCATATCCACCAAACAAGACTGCATGAGTAGGACTAATACCGGTAAGAGTAAAACCAGCTCTTGGAGAAGGTCGAGTCCCAGTAATTAAGGGAGAAGACCATGTGCCTAATTAGAAATAATAAATTTTTGTACTAATGGATGGACCAACAATTCGTAAAAAAATTTTCTGAATTTTTTTAAGACTGGACTTAGAGAAACTAAGAACCTTCATGAAAAAATTAATTTAACTTAACCGCTTCCCATATGGTTTGCTTGACTGTAACTAATTTGGAGGTGTAAACACACACATGCACACACACAGATGTAATCTTGACAAAACTTGTTTGAGAATCAGTTATGATAATAAACATTGACTTAATTCACATATTAAAGGAATAGGAATTATATAATCCTAAAATAGTGTAGACATGAACTAATTAAAGTGAATACTAAGCAACTTAATAGCTTTAGTTATATCATAAACACAATTTATATGCTGAGCTGAAAGGTCAACTCTTTGATTAACTTTGTTACTCTATTTTTGCAATTGAGAACTCCCACCTTCTTTTTGCATTGTAATTCTGCCGGTAACTTTCAAAACTCACATAGTATAATTCTCAAACAATCTTATCACAAAAATGAAATGTTGGATTTTAAAATACAAGCACTTTCTGATGTAATTTAAATGTACACTTCTCAAGTTAAATAAGTAACCTCAAATAGCTATTATAATTATAGATTCATTTTTTAAATGAAGATATTCATAATTATTGATCCTCCATCAATAACATTTGCAACATCACAAAGGGCAAGTCCTACATTTGAAAACATACTAATTGAAGTGATAAAAAAATGTTATATCATTCATGCTCACAAAGAATGACTGATGAATAGTATGTCCAAGTTGAGTTGGCACGACCGCAAGCGGGGTAATTGAGGAATGCATTTAGTACTTTACCGGAAGCAATTTAGTCATGTGAATCCAAGTCAATTAAGCGCGCAAACATCAACGTTGCACGTGAAAAAGGGGCGGTAGCACAGGTGCGCATTAATACTGTAACTATTGAAAGAAAGAAATTTAGTGAAGTTTATGGAGTTTTTCGGGCGCTGTACAGCTCATCTCGTCTGTTTTCAATGATATTTATGTTTCTTATGCGCAGATAATGTACAGCAGATGGAAAACGCAAACTGGTGGGAGTTCTTCTAAAGAGACAGGATTAAAATCAGTCGATTCTACCTACTGTGTCCCAAGAAATATTCTGATGTTCACAGGATTCAGCAGTACAGCACTGTAAACTGGTAGCTAAAGTTACTAGACTTTCATGTTAAATAAAATTATCAATTCTTTCATTTATTTATAATAGGTATATGAAAATTGATGAAATGATAGAATTTAAGTAGTACACATACAAAAAATAGTTGTGATCCGAGTTGAAGGTGGAATTCTGCCTGAGTTGGTCCTAATTCTTACAATAAACGGCATCTATAATAGTGAAGAAAAGGAATTGGCATAAACACGGCTTTGACAAGCACACAATTTAACGGCAAACAGCGTAAGAGTGGCTGTATTACAAGTTGCTAGCTAAATGATAGCTATATCACTGAAATACATTGGCTATATGGCATTTGTTATTGAACAGGTAGACAAATAATCATACCAACATCCTATCAGGTGGTCCTGTACCCTCTGCAACAACAGAACACTCAGTCTATCCTGTTTCCACACTCGCAACCTAAGCTAATCGCGATATAAAGCTAGAAACACAGCAATCTGAGAAGAAGCCGCTCATTGTTTACAAAATTCTTAATGAAGACAGTCCGCGTGATAAATTGAGCCATACCGCGTGACTAAAAGCGGGCGCGTTTTGAGCGGGAAACCTGTGGTTTTTTCTATTCCCATAGACTTTTGTATTGAGTTTTGGAATAGCACTTTCTCTCCGGTTTTGGAGTTTACTGAGGGAATATTTTTAACCGCTTCGGCGCGAGCTTTCCAATGGTGCAAACCCCGGATGCGTAGTTGCTTCCGTTCTGAAGTTATTCAAGTTTTTCTTGCGGCCAACTCACCTTGGACATACTATAGACATATAATCGACATAGAAAAATTATTTCATATGATGACACATTGTAAAGTTGCAAGTGTACGTTTGTCTGGTATTTTTATTTCGTGTCATTAATTTCTCAAATAAACACAAATTTCATGCTTTAATGTTTTCCTATAATAGTGCAAAAAACATAAAAAATTCCCTTTTTATCCAACCACATTGTTTAACCTCCTCTTCCCTCTCCCACAATTTAGCAGACTCTACTCTTAGCTATTTGGGTAGGAAAATTATAAAGCACTTATTTTAATGAACTCATCATAGAATTTCATATGTAGCAAAGTCAAGCCAGCTAGTACACTTTGCTCTATTTTTTTAAGTATGATTTCCACATGTCACAATCTATGATCTAGTGAAACAAGATGTCCTATGTACCATACACTGTTAAAAATGAAGCGTTATAATAACACTTTTGAAGTGTAAATCAAGAGTGTAAAACCTTGCAGTGTTATAGTAACACTGAGGCCAGTGTTAATTCTAAGTGTAAACACTGCAGCATTCTAGTAACACTGAAATAAGTGTAATTGTGAAAATTGGTGTATATGACCACATTTTTTGTTTCTTTAGCATTTATTTACTTGATAACATTCAAGCCATTATCATTAACTGCATGGTTGTACTTTATTAAAATCAAGTTAAATTGTACAATGAGCTAATATTTCATACTGTATTTTTATTTAATTTTAGCTAATATACTGATACATTCATAGAAGTTAATAAATAACAAGCAGTAAGGGAACTTAGCTGCAATAGCTATCTATCTAAATTCTACAATTGACAGTAACTTTGTTGGCTACATATTTGTATATAGCTAAGCTAGGGCAGGAAATAGAAGAAATCTAGCCATTGCTCCACGCAATGTCTAATTTAATGCATTATTTAAATCCCCGCAGAAGACCGTCTTGCTGTACAAACTTCGGCAAAAAAATTCTGAGAATTTGTTTACTATTCGATCGAGTGCTTACTGAATGCGCTGTATGGTTTTTATTGCGATGCGCACAAGCACCCGCTTTTTACCGGAGAGCGTTTATTAGAATATTCCAGGCCCTCCTTATCCTGCAGAAGAGTTTTATGGATATGGTGTTTTTAAGTGCAGATCGTGCCTTGGATCTTTCGGAGAAATGGTAAGTTTAAATATAATGTTTATTATTGGAAACAATAGAGTATTTTGGCTAATGTAAGTGACGCATTTGAATAGAGTTAGCCGTTTAAGTTGAGTTTGAGCACGGAAGAGGTAATTTATTCTTTATGATTAATGAATTTAGCAGGTAGCTAGTTCAGTACTTTTTCCGACTATATCTGAGAGTTATCTCAAAAATTATTTACTGCACTCTTTTTATTTATTTTTTTTCATATGTAATTTTAGGCTACAAAAAAGTGCTGCTGTGAAAATCTAGAGATGCTTTTGGAGACTAACAAAGTAAGAATATACAGGTTAACACAAAATTATTACAGTTGTTAGTTCAGCAGTTGATTATAAACCATTCGTTTACCCTCAGTTTGCTCTTTTTTCTTCTTTCCCCAAATATTTCCCCCAAATTAAACATGCCACAAGATTAGTTCCTGTTATAGTTTGTGTTCTCATGCTGTCCAGACTATTCAAAAGCATTATCATGCTATATAGAGTGATAATAGTAAAAAATGTATTTGTAGACAAACACATTTGTTTTGCTTCTTTTTCTATTTCTATGTATTTTTGTGTGTTTAGAATAGCGTGTTTAGTTGTGTTATGTTTGTGTATATGTGACCGTCTATGGGAAAATCGGGCACTAAGGCGTGGCAGCAATGATTCCGTATTCTACCGCACTCTCCGCATACTATAGGTTTTTACCGTGCGCATTGTGTAGAAACATCAACAAGGAGTTATTCTCTCAACAACACTGCTGGTGGAAAAAAGGTTAGCGAGCTTGTCTTTCTTGTTCTAAGAGGATAGTTAGTATCTTGCTATGCTGAAGACTGGGTGGTGATTTTTTAGCTAGCTAGTTTCCTATTCTCGTTGTAGTTGTAGGTAGCCCTTATAATACTTGTTCTTTTTTTTTTTTTCCCTCTCTTTCATTTTAGCTTTGATGATGCTAGTGCTGCAATATGCTATGACAACTGGGGATCTGGTGTTCCTGAAATGTGAAGAAAGGTAATTGTTAACTAGTTAGATTGTCTACTTTTTGTTGCTGTAGTTGCTAGTAACCTTTTTTTTTTCTTTTCATTTCCTAGATTTCATGGTGCTTGGGCTGCTGCTATCTGTAATGAGGTTCTGGTGTTCTTGATTGAAGAAGAGAATAATGGTAAGTCTCTAGGCATGCACTACTGTTATCATTGTACATACACGTACTAATACTAACACTGCATTCACGAAGTAGTACTGCACACGAAATGCTAACACTGTGCACACATACATAGTATTAACACTGTGCACGCACGTAGTACTATTACTGTGCACGCACATAGTGCTAGCACTGTGCACATACATAGTCCTAACACTGTGCATGCACGTATTACTGTGCACGCATATAGTGCTAACACTGTGCACGCACGTAGTACTATTACTGTGCACGCACATAGTGCTAGCACTGTGCACATACATAGTACTAACACTGCATGCACGTAGTACTATTTCTGTGCATGCACATAGTGATAGCACCGTGTACGCACGTAGTACTATTACTGTGCACGCACCTAGTGCTAGCACTGTGCACACACATAGTGCTAACACTGCATGCACGCACATAGTGCTAACACTGCATGCACGTATTACTGTGCACGCACATAGTACTAACACTGTGCATGCACGTAGTACTATTTCTGTGCACGCACATAGTACTAACACTGTGCACGCACGTAGTACTATTACTGTGCACGCACATAGTGCTAGCACTGTGCACACACATAGTACTAACACTGCATGCACGTATTACTGTGCACGCACATAGTACTAACAATGTGCACGCACATAGTGCTAACACTGTGCATGCACGTATTACTGTGCACGCACATAGTACTAACACTGTGCATGCACGTAGTACTAACACTGTGCATGCACGTAGTACTAACACTGTGCACGCACATAGTGCTAACACTGTGCACGCACATAGTACTAACACTGTGCACGCACATAGTACTATTACTGTGCACATACATAGTACTAACAATGTGCATGCACGTATTACTGTGCACGCATATAGTACTAACACTGTGCACGCACATAGTGCTAGCACTGTGCACGCACATAGTACTAACACTGTGCACGCACCTTGTACTATTACTGTGCACGCACCTAGTGCTAGTACTGTGCACACACATAGTGCTAACACTGTGCACGCACATAGTGCTAACACTGCATGCACGTATTACTGTGCACGCACATAGTGCTAGCACTGTGCACGCACGTAGTGCTAGCACTGTGCACGCACGTAGTACTATTTCTGTGCACGCACATAGTGCTAGCACTGTGCACGCACGTAGTACTATTACTGTGCACGCACGTAGTACTATTTCTGTGCACGCACATAGTACTATTTCTGTGCACGCACATAGTGCTAGCACTGTGCACGCACATAGTACTAACACTGTGCACACACGTAGTACTATTACTGTGCACGCACATAATGCTAGCACTGCACACACATAGTGCTAACACTGTGCACGCACATAGTACTAACACTGTGCACGCACATAGTACTATTACTGTGCACATACATAGTACTAACACTGTGCATGCACGTATTACTGTGCACGCATATAGTACTAACACTGTGCACGCACATAGTCCTAGCACTGTGCACGCAAATAGTACTAACACTGTGCACGCACGTAGTACTATTACTGTGCACGCACCTAGTGCTAGCACTGTGCACACACATAGTGCTAACACTGTGCACGCACATAGTGCTAACACTGCATGCACGTATTACTGTGCACGCACATAGTGCTAGCATTGTGCACGCACGTAGTACTATTACTGTGCACGAACGTAGTACTATTACTGTGCACACACATAGTACTAACACTGTGCACGCACATAGTACTAACACTGTGCACGCACATAGTACTAACACTGTGCACGCACATAGTGCTAATACTGTGCATGCATGTAGTACTATTACTGTGCACACACATAGTGCTAACACTGTGCACGCACGTAGTACTAACACTGTGCACACACATAGTGCTAGCACTGTGCATGCACGTAGTACTATTACTGTGCACGCACATAGTGCTAGCACTGTGCACATACATAGTACTAACACTGCATGCACGTATTACTGTGCACGCACATAGTATAACTAACACTGTGCATGCACGTAGTGCTAACACTGCACGCACATAGTGCAAGCACTGTGCATGCACGTAGTACTATTTCTGTGCACGCACATAGTGCTAGCACTGTGCACGCACCTAGTACTATTACTGTGCACACACATAGTGCTAACACTGTGCACGCACATAGTACTAACACTGTGCACGCACATAGTGCTAACACTGTGCACGCACATAGTGCTAATACTGTGCATGCACGTAGTACCATTACTGTGCACACACATAGTGCTAACACTGTGCACGCACATAGTACTAACACTGTGCACGCACATAGTACTAACACTGTGCACGCACATAGTGCTAATACTGTGCATGCACGTAGTACTATTACTGTGCACACACATAGTGCTAACACTGTGCACGCACATAGTACTAACACTGTGCACGCACGTAGTACTAACACTGTGCACACACATAGTGCTAGCACAGTGCATGCACGTAGTACTATTGCTGTGCACGCACATAGTGCTAGCACTGTGCACATACATAGTACTAACACTGCATGCACGTATTACTGTGCACGCACATAGTACTAACACTGTGCATGCACGTAGTACTAACACTATGCACGCACATAGTGCTAACAGTGTGCATGCACGTAGTACTATTACTGTGCACGCACATAGTGCTAACACTGCACGTAGTACTATTACTGTGCACGCACATAGTGCTAACACTGCACGCACAGTGCTATTACTGTGCACACACATAGTGCTAACACCAAACACTGTGCACACACTAGTACTATTACGGTGCATGCACATAGTGCTAACACCAAACACTGTGCACTCACATAGTGCTAACACCATGCATGCACATAGTGATTACACTGTACTAGAGTCATTCTTATTAGTGTTATCAAGTACTAGAGTCATCCTTATTAGTGTTACCACGTACTAGATTTATTCGTATTAGTGTCAGCACATGCTAGTGTCTGTCAGTTGTAGTATGTTCGATTAAGTTAGTTATTGCTAGTTTGATTGTAGTAGCTGTTGTTGTAAGGAAATTACGATACCAGATGAAATAATTTACTAATCAAGTGATCTTTGGAGGTATGGGCGAAGTCCTTGAGGCCAAATTATTTCTTCACTGGTGGGCGTGTCACATGATGTCACTTCCAGTTTCACTTCCTGTCGTTAAATTTTGTCCTTCGAGGCTATCTGAGTGGTTCTGAGGTGGGCTTGTGGTTTTTCATTAGTGTGTACACGTACTAGAGTCATTCTTTTTAGTGCCCACAATGTACTAGAGTTATTCTTTTTAGTGCTCGCATGTACTAGAGTCATTCTTATTAGTGCCCACATGCACTAGAGTCATTTTTATTGGTGTTTGCACTAATAGTTTTATTTATCTTGGTAATGTCTGTTTTTACTATTGTCCACTAGAGTATTTTTTTTTGTGGTTTTAGCTGAGTTGGGATAATTATATTGCGTATTCAATGTAATTAGATAGATTTTGATAACACTGGACATAAGAACAAAGTAAAGGTGTGTATTACTTGTATAGATGATACATAATTTAAAAGAGATGACTAAAAATAAAAAAATAATAATTAATAATTGATGTCTGTACTTCTAATTCTTTTAGAAGGGCGGACGAAACTGGTGATGGTGAAGGAATTGGTGATGGTGAAGGAGTTGGAGACTGTGACGGGCTAAAAACTGGTCTAACTGCTCAGTTGAGGTAAGTCGTTTCGTCCTTGCTGGTGATGGCTTTCTTGACCTCTTCCTTTCCTTAACACAGATGATGCTGTTCCGTCGGCAGGCAATGGACACAGTATCGGAAGGGGAAAGAAAAGTGGGGTCGGAATGGGGTGGTGACAAGAAAACAGATGAGTGGTCAGGATGCAATGATGAACTCGATGTCTGGTACAGAGCAGTCCAAAGAATCCAGAGGATCATAGAGGTCATCTTCGTCTTCAAACAGTGGAGTAGCAGAGCTTGACTCTGCTGATGAGACATCCCTAGAAGCTTTATAAGAAGTTGTTTTGTTTTGTTTTTTTATCAAAAAAAATTTTAAATTTAAATTTATTACCTTCATAATAGTTGGTAAAATGGCCATCAAATTCTTCATCACCTAAAAAAAAAGGGGAAAAAAGATGATGAACTGATGAGGGTTATAGTTAACTGTAATAAGTGACTTACAGTCAGAAAGCAGGTCCTCACTTCCTGGAGCCATGGCTTCAGCGTCAGCTCCACCCATCATGTCCAGACCATCACGGTGGCTGAGGTTTAATGCTCTAGCAAGATTCTTGGCTTCACTCATGATAGCCACTGTACTTACTACTACACAGAGAGCTGTATTTTGACGGCGGCATTTACAGCGGATTGGGCCACTTGCCGCGTTGTGCCCGATTTTCCCGTAGAGGGTCACATATTTTGGATAGTGTGTTTAGTTGCATTTATGAGCGTGTTTAGAATTGAGTGTTTAGCTGAGTGGGTGTGTGTTTAGAATATGTGTTTACTAGCATTTATGAATGTGTTTGTATATTGCTTATTGATTTATGTTATATTTTTATGTGTCAATGCAGGTACATTTATCTTGAACATGATGGATCATAAATGGAGTGCATATCATGATATTTCATCTACTCATGTTGAAAGGACAGCTTTAAAACTGTTTAGCTACTTTATTCAATCTATTTTTATATATTCATTGTCAATCATTTATTTATCTAAAAATTTTGAGGTTATGTGAATGAGGTGTGGTCATTATTTATTAGCAGTGCCATTGAAACATGTTACTTAGTGTTGTAATAAGCTTGCAGAAGGTGTTAATACAACTCTGCTAAAGATGTTGTCCAAACACCTCTCAGAGTGTTATATTATAACCCTCTGTGCAGTGTTCAGGAAACATGGGTGGGGCATAAATTCCTCCCTCTCCTGGGAACGCTCCTTGCAGTGTTACTGGAACACTTCATTTTTAACAGTGTATATATTTATACATTTACACAGTATCTGAATGTTATTCAAGTTTTACTTATGAGTGTCTTACTCACTTCACTCAATTCCACATGTGTAATAAATATAACACAAGCAAATTGAATTTTATAAATACTACCAAAACAAATTGAGTATTCAATTCAACTAATTGAACCATAATGTACTGTTCTTATTTACATTTGTAATTTCAGGGTATTTCAAAGCATTGACACAATTGAGACATGATTCTATACTAACTTTGCTTACATATTTACTATTATTTCTCATTGATAAAACACATGCTAGTTATTTTATCAAACTATTAAACACACAATTTTTCATTTCAGTGTTGTAGCATTGCATTAAAATATTTTATGCCACTTTAATTAAAATATTAATACATTCTATATAGCAAAATTTAGTGGAAATAACCATGTCTGTTACTAACTATAAAATTACATTATTATTTCAGAAAATATATGTAACACATACTTACCATCTAATCTGTAATACTATTAATATACTTGATATGATTATTACTTACTTTGTGAAATATTATACATATGAATCTCATTTGTCCAGCCACGACCATCTTGATATTGTTTATTCTCAGTAAATTGTGATCCAGACTGCAGTTCACCTGATGGTATGCCATAGCCGCTAATGACGATTAAAGTATTATTATGATGTATCATTTGACACGCATATTTCCTCATGGGTCCACTATCATGTTGTGGTGAGAGTTGTGACCACGTCATAGACCTGGTGTCTAGCTGATGTAATGAAGCATAGAATGATTTACCATCATAACCACCAAACAAGTAGAGAATATGATCTGAATAAGCTGTTGCACAGCCATATATTCCAGGAGGTGGAGTACCAGCTGTAACAAGTTCTTTCCAGGATTCTGTAGAGCACTCATAGATTTGAACTACCTTCTTCAGTAGTATTTTATTGTTATTAAAGTTGTCAACAATACCTCCATGAATGTAGAGTTGGTCAGCACTTGCTGAGGTATTAGCTGATGATCGAGGTGAAGGTTCATAATGACTGAGAGGCTGATCTAAAAAATAAAATCATTAGTGTAATAATAGAATATACATTTACATTGACACACAAAATAGTAATAAATAATATATTTATTTACTTCGAAACAATATATTATGTTGTTAATGTTTCTAATATACTTTTGATCTCAACCTAGCCAAGCACATGCAACCAGTAACCACAAAGTACAAGAGCAGCTGTCAAAACAAATAATTGCATGCAGATAAGAGTTGTTAAAACAATTCTACTTGTACTACTTTATGAATTCCAATAAAACATAAAATCTAAATTTGTGCCTATTTTCATCTGGATATTTAGTATTTGCAATAAAGTATGTTCATTATAACATCGTGAATAATACACATTCTGTTACTTAAGTTTCAGTCCACTAAATACAAGACATGTCTTGTAGTACTTATTACCACAAAAAAAAAACAGAAAATGTAAATATATAAATCTAAAAAATCTCAATCAAACTTTAGCATTTGTATTTATGATTACCACATTGACAGTTTTATAAAGAAAATAATCAAATGCATTGTATCGAAAAAATATCTTAAACAATGCCACGCTTTGCAGTTATGTATATTGTGTATGTAATTAGAATATAGAATCTTTCTGAACACAAAAATTTATTGTGTATGTATATTGTTAAAAGTATTACCATCAGATTCAATCATGTGATATGAAAGTATTCACGATGCATGTTCAAAATGAGCAAAGTCTAAAATGAATCATTTTTAGATGCATAACTATGATAAATACTCAATGCCAGTAAGATTATTTTATCAATTCGATTTAACCAATCCATATTACAACCTTAATCTGCAATCTTACTTTTTAGTAATTTCTTTTCTGTTAGTCTATCTTTATCTCTCAACTCTGAAGAATGACTGATTTCTGATATATTCCATTTTGTAGAAGTAGTTGAAAGTTGTAGTTTTTCTATAAATGCAATCAAATTATACACAAATAAATACTATAAATACAGTTTGTACTAATTAATTTAATAAAACATGACTATTTCACATGATATAATAGACATGTCAATTGTAGCTACCAATGGATCCCAGAGAGTGTAATTAAACAGTCACTAGAGATCACTAAACCTCTAAGCTTGTAGAGTAAATGTAAAATGCTAGAGAAATTAGTCAGACTGCCACAAGAAATCTACAAGTAAAGCCAAAGGAAAATGTTAAAATAGACTTGTAAGGAAAATAATGTTTAATCACCTTAACTAGAAATGACATAGTTTTGAGTAAGCATTTTTACAGCCAAAAGTAGATCTTAGATCCAGACAGTAAAGGAAGATTTGATTAGAACATAGAAAGTATGAATACAGGAAAGTGGCCTGGGTTCAAATCCCAAACATTTTTTTCCTGTATTGTTAACATTTGAAAGAGAGAGAATACATTTAATGAGAAATTATAATAATATAGTAGCAGTTTTGATCTTTCACTTTGATAATGGCCTGAAGACTACTTTCATGAATGAGTGATATATTATTATGAATGCGTGTGTGTGTGTGTGAATCTACTAATGGATAGTTCGGAATATTGTGTTGTATGTTATAGCTCTGATGGAATGACGAGTAGATGAGTGCATTGTGTGTTCATCAGCTTGTCATTTCTGAGTCTGCCACAGAGTTCCCCTCCAAAACTGCTGACTGACTAACGAGTCGAGTGCGAGCGCTGATCGTGGGAGACTGCCGGGTCGTGGGAGACTGCCGGGTCGTGGGAGACTGCCGGGTCGTGGGAGACTGCCGGGTCGTGGGAGACTGCCGGGTCGTGGGAGACTGCCGGGTCGTGGGAGACTGCCGGGTCGTGGGGAGGACTGCTTGAGTCGAGTGAGACTGGCTGAGTCGAGGAGACTGCTGAGTCGAGTGAGTCGAGGAGACTGCTGAGTCGAGTGAGATTGGCTGAGTCGAGTGAGACTGGCTGAGTCGAGTGGCTTGTGATTACATACATATGTATGTGGTCCCCCTCCTCTCTCCACTTTGAAGCAACTCCCATCACTCCTGACAGTGAGTGAGACTGGCTGAGTCGAGTGAGACTGTCTGAGTCGAGTGAGACTGAGTCGAGTGAGACTGCTGAATCGAGTGAGACTGCTGAGTCGAGTGAGACTGCTGAGTCGAGTGAGACTGCTGAGTCAAGTGAGACTGCTGAGTCAAGTGAGACTGCTGAGTCGAGACTGGTTGAGTCAAGACTGGCTGAGTTGGGTGAGACTGCTGACTGACTGACGAGTCGAGTGTGAGCGAGACTGCTGACTGACTGCCGAGTCCGAGACTGCTGACTGACTGATGAGTTGAGTGCGAGTGAGACTGTTGAGTTAAGCGAGACTGGTGACTGACTGACGCCGAGTCAAGTGAGACTGCCAAGTCTGAGTGGGAGGACCCTATCCAATGCTAACGCTGCATGTGTGCACACTTACCCATACTATTTCACATAGCTATAGCGGTATTTCACTTAGTTTCCACTTAGTTACTGAGGTTGTTGGGCCAGCCCTCACTAAAAAACACCTAGAGGAAAATTTCTAGAACTGGACTCCTCCTATGTTAGTGACTCCCTAAGTTTTGTCTCCCTTTAACACTCTATACACCCCACTATTTGTGTCTCTCTCTATGTTGATTCAGCCACACCTCTTATTCAATAACTAATTATCACCTCCCCCTTTGGTATCATTTTTGCTATATTTCTCAGTATACCCTCCAGTCTTTACCAGTCTTGCAAGAATTTGAAATAACTACTTTCTGAAATCTTATCTAGCCAATACTTAGCTACTATTCTTGTAGGGGGGTCAAATGTGAGGGCCTTACAACCCCTCTCCATAGCATTTGCCGCCCCAGAGATATTTCAATTAGTTATGAGCTACTTCACTTTCCCCATGTGATTTCAATTGAACAGCTATTTTCCCATACATTTTTTAATGGGAAACTCGCACACCGTACTATTAAATTGAAATATTGTAATGCTGTATTTGTTGTATCTTGAAAAAAAGCCATTGTTGTTATTGTTCTTCAGGATTGTACAAGCCTGGCCTCGATTGTGAAAGATGCAGGGATGCTGACCCCCTATGTGCTGGTGACTGGGAAATATAGTAATGGATAAAAACATTATTAATGAAATTATCAATTTTGACTTCATTCCGTTTGTGTTATTGTCAGCCTATTTTGTTTTTACTATTAAATACTTTTCTTGGTTCTGCTGTTGTAATTCCCTATAAATAAAGTATCTATTATTGTAAAACATTTTTCAATTCTATTTACTTTTATCATTATATCATCTTTCTTTGAAAATAATGTTAATGTTTTTAATTATAGTAATAAGCAACTGTGGTAAAATTAAAATAATTTGGCATTCACACTTAACCCTTTCAACACCGTAACCGCATATATGCAGGCGAGAACAGGTCCACGTTCTCCGAATTAACAAAAAAATCTATTTTAGACTAGTGATGTGCTTGAGCACAAAAGGCAAGCGAGCCTAGGCACAAACAAAACACTTCAATAGAGTCTATCAGTCCTTTTCTAAAAGTGCAAATACGTAGCCGTTGTGACCATTATGTACTTTAGCTAATAAATATGGCACTAATTTCTTACCTCAATCCAGAGAACTGGTATTTTCTGCAGTCTCTGACTATCTGAATTACCAGTAGCCTTTGACAACAAACACTCGTAGCTACTAAAAAGGCAGATTTTTTTAAATTACGCTGGTAAAGGGTTCAATACCATAGTAACCATTCACCATAACATTTTGTGACTCGAAAAAGCAAGAAGTTCTAAAGAATTACTGCACAGCGTTGAATCTAATTAAGACCTAAGTGTGTCTTGTGCCATTCAGAAACAACCTAATGCAAAGGGGTAAACAATTAATTTCCCTGAATGATACAGGATCGCTAAACCGAAAGATTAAGTCTTGTGGAGGTATGAGGAAGGGGTAGACCACGAAACAAGTATAAAAACATGAGGGTCAAATAAAATGACATACGTACGTCCACACATTATATATACAAACAAACATCCTCGATTTTCAATTGTGTTACCCCTGAGAGTGTCTCGCTCGCTTCACTCGCTCGTCAATAAAGCCATTCATTTCTTTTTTATACGTAAAGTAGGCGTTGTACTTCCTTTTTTTTTAAATTGAACCCGTACAAGTAGGTTACGTATTTCTTTAAAAATGCCTGAAAAGAGAGATCGAGAATTATTTAGACTTAGAATTTCCAGGGCGCCAAGAACTTCAAATACTTAGTATAGAAAGTATGAAGCCTATAGAGAGTCCCACAGCATAGTGGAAGAATATGGATAAATTTTTCCTATCGGACATCGAGAGCAATCCATTTCACATCACCAAAAAGGAATTCACAACTAAAGAAAGAGAGAATCAGAACATCAAAGGAACCGTAACAATCCCACATATTAAGAACACTTCAGAAAGAGTACCAAGGATGCTAAAAACAGCAAATATCAGAACAAGCTTCCAGCCACACAGGATTTGAAGAGAATTTTAGTCCATCCAAAGGACACAACAAGCATTGTGAATTGGAATCTTTGTTCATTAAAATGCTGAGTTCAAGAATAAACAGGGACCAGGGAACTCTGTCACAGTATAATCTTAACACATAAATTATTTCCCTCTGCTGATGTAATGATAGCTTAAATAGCTATTTAAATTTGTAGATTCTTGTACCCTGTTCACCGCATGATCTGTGTTTCTGAGATATCATGTTTGGTTACCCAAATTACCAAAATTTTACATGCAGAGCGATTAGTCTTTTCCCCTGACCATCCAGAAGTACCAGCCAAGTGATTGTGATTGCAAAAGCAGCAGAACAGCTAACAGCCAACTTATACAATTATTCTTGCCCCAAGACATTTGCTTTTGCATCCACCCTCTAGCACAAACATGTTTATTTATTTTATTTTATTTTTTGTTTATTCCCTATGCATTTTCACGTAATTGTACTATTCTCACTGATGATGATATCTGTATAGGTGTCGAAATTTCTGTATTGTTTCGTTGATAAATGCTGGTGATAAAGATATAATAGTTATGGATATTATTCCTAGCAACAGCAGATTGTATAAACATCTCGTGTCTGTGAACTTTTACCCTAACCTTTTCTGTTTGATCATAATATCATTATCTGTGGCAGTTAAACCAAAATGACACAAGAACACAATTTTTGTTTATATAAATTGAACAGTGTATCACATCAAAGTATGCTTGAATCCTTTTCTGGTTTTCATAGTCACAATTATGGCTGGTACATCCCAACTCTATATGCTATTAAGATTTCTTTCACTATTATCAAACTACTTCAAGGAATATTACAGTTAGACTGTACAAAGTTTTATGGGAGACCCCCTCCACCCCTAGAAAAGCTTCGCTCCACCTAAGAAATCCTCTAGCTCTACTTTGTGACTTAGCATCATGAAATTAGCATAATTTAGCATTAGTTTCTAAGCACTGCAAGGTCTTCCTCTAGAGCTGGGCGATATTGGATAATCACAGGCGATACGATACTTACTTGCATTATCGCGATAAAGCGATATATCACGATATTTCATAAATAATATTTAACAAAGTAAATTTTATCCAAGCTGAGCTTGCCGTGTTCATCAGCTTCCAGTCCAAAGTTAGTCCTCCGGGGTAAGACTGTGTTGCTTCCTTAAGCCAGAATTTGAACTCGCAGCCATTGCCAGCTACTTTAAAAACTTTGTTAGTACCGCGTTACGGCCATGTTTACAAACAACGAAACGGCTGTTCCTTTAATCTGTCATGCGCGTGAAGTTCCCGCATTAATTTAACGACCCGTACCAACGGTTTTCTGAGAAAACGATAATACCGTGCAAATGCAATTGAAATATCGCTCCGCGATATCGGGTTTTTATCGCGGTGCAACGATAATACTGGTATATCGCCCAGCTCTATCTTCCTCCATCTGTCCTCCATAAAATATCTTCAGCCATTACGTTTGATGAGAAGTTTAGTAGTTCTGCAAAATGTTTCAAAATGTTGTTGCTAAAACTTGTGCACATGCACACATGATAAATAGTTATACATTGAATACCGTGAAATATCATAAGTCTGTCGATAGTATTGGCACAAGAACCTATATATATTATAAGTGAAATAATTAACATTAAAAATTAAGCTGTCATTTATGTGAACTACGGCAGAATTCTCACAAATAGACACAGTGGATGTTTCAATACCCTCAATAAGCTTCCAATATTGGGTCACATTAGTCTTCTGTGGCTGGTAACTTCACTCCTTCAGGTGCTTTTCTCTAGGTGCGTACCCGTGAATAGAACAATACCAGGAAATAACTATTTAGAACTGCAAGACGACCTTGACTAATAAAAGTTACTGCATCAATAATGCACACCTGAATAGCTGCCCCTTTTCACATGAATGTTGATTTACTCGCACATAAATTGCAATTACAAAATAGCTTCCGTTTTTTTACCAAGTGCATTCCTCAGTTATCGTGCTTGCGATCATAACAACTCAACCTGGACATACTATAGCAGAGTTTCATAGAGAAGGGTTAAAGCCTGAGATTTCCCACCCCAAGAAAAAGTTCCCCCCACACAAAGAATTGCCAATATAATTGCTTAAATCAGCTATAAAACTATAATAAAACGAAAAAGTGACCATTGGAGTAACATCAAGCAGATCCAATGATTCTTTTTTAATTTGCCTTAAAATTCAGTAAACTTATTTCTTATAGTTTTGAAACAATTAATGGCAATTCTTTAGTCATGCTAAGTTCTGTTCTGCTAGTTGATGTCATTGTCTAGGATTCTTTGTTAGGGGAGGGGAGGAGAGAAGGGGGATTTTGAGTGTAAAAACTGAGTTATTTTTTTTTGTGCAAAAAATAATAATAAACCAAACTAAGCATAAGAGAAGAGCTATAGCCAAAATGGGCTATTTTTCAATAAAGACTACTTCAAGAAAAGATAAAGTTATCAAATTAAAGTCACAGGAGTAATAGGTCTTAGAAGAACTGAAAAGTTCTGCTATCTTCAGAGGATTTTTTTTAGATATTCTGAGTAATATTGTGTTTTCAATTGGGTACAACTATAGCTGAGAATTTTTTTTCAATTTGTATGAAACCCTGATTAGTGAAGTACTTCATCACAAACGGCGAGTGAGCCATTGGTAACAAGTAATTTAACACTTTAAATCTGACAAAAAATTCATTTTTTCCATTAAAAATCTGTATGCAAAAAAAAAAATTTAATAAGTTTTCTTTCATGTTCTGACTCCTAGAACTTCACCTAGCTTAGAAACACATCATTCCGGCAATTTATTTCCAGAAAGTAATAGTTCGTAGCTGTTCAACTTTAATTTTATCTAAAAAACATGGATTTACTTCTTACCTCAATTTTCTCATGTGTATTTAGCAGACTGAGTTATCAGTGGATCTTGACAACACACGCTCAGATACTAAACGACAGTTTGCTTGTTTTTATTACGTCTGGTAAAGTTTTAATGCCAAAACAACTACTCGCCCTAGGATTTGTAACTTAAAAACATTTATAGGAAACAGTTGTTCAGTTTTACGTCCGAAGCTAAATGAAACTTACTTGGCTATGTAATTCCAGAACAGGTCAAGGGCTAACCTAAACAGCTGTATTTTTAGGAGAAAAGGGATCCTGCATGTGAGTTTTAAGGTGCACAAGTACCATACATCTATATAATAATACGCTTGTGTGTCAGTAACAACGACGACGACAACGACGACGACGGTGTGTGTATTCATGAATAATTCATGTGCTTGGTACAGTTTGGTAAAGCATCGTCTCTTTACCGTAGATAAAGTGTCGTCACATTCTGTAGAACATGCCGGTTATTTCTAAAAAGCGGGTGCAATAGAGACGATGGAAGGCGGCGTAGGTATCAAAAAGGAAGGCGAAAGTACGGAAGAGAAGGTAAAAGGAGATTAATTGTAGCTGAAAAGCGAATGGAATCGGCGAGGTAAGGCGGTGTAGGTTTAAAATGGAAGGGAAGAGAAGGCAAAACGGTGAGCAACTAATATTAACTAAAAAGCAAGTGGAATAGACGAGTAAAGGCGGGGGTTAGTTTTCAAAAGAAAGGCTAAAGTGCGAAATGGAAGACTACTGTTTCTCAAAGTCGGACAGAAATGCAGGAGAGATAGACAAAGGAAAAGGGGGCACCATGACTCAAAAAGAAGAGCTGAAGATAGGAGTGGTGGGATAGAAGAAAAGCTCAGATAGTTCAGAAAAAAGAGAGCAGGAGAGGGAAACTTATGTTACCTTAACCAATGGTAGAGAATGATAATTGAGCAGGATAACTTGTGCTACTGCATTCTTACTTTGCAATTAAGTCAGTAGCAAAACAGCAGTTAAGAAAACCTTATAGTACCTTATTAACAGATTGTATCAGCTTTTTTCCCGTAGATATTGCCCTGTCCATTACCCGTTCTACGGTGTCTGTACCATTAAATAATTCCTTCGCTGAACTCAGTTGGGAAAGAGTGTTCTCCTTACAGTAGTTTACCATAATCCACCACAAATCATGGGTATAACAAGGCAGAGAAGCAGGAACCACAAGGGTCAAGAAAATAAAAGCAATGAGAAAAGGCTGATAAGTAAATACACAGACAGAACTGCGACACTGAGGAGCAGGAGAGATAGACAAAGCAGGAGAAGGGAATCCATGAGTTCAGAGGAATAAGAAAACTTGAGATTACTCAGAAGAACAAGGGATCAGGAAAGGGAACTTAGGAATAAATACATCTTATGCTACTGCATTCTTAATTTGTAAAAATTAGGACATCATGTGCCACAGACTGGAGCAGTACATGCTAGTTTATATAGTCGTTGAAAACGTTTAAACTTGATGTACACTGTTGGGTCCACTATTAAGTTAATGAAAGTTCAGGCGTTTAAGTCTGCTGCTGTTTTCCAAGGCCAGACTCATTAAGCCTGTCAACCATTCAGTAACAAGTACTTAATCAATGGCCAACAGGTTCATAACTTTGAAGATGCTTTACCAAGTTATGCAATTAGTGGCGAGGGAGAAAAACGAGTTGCATGTACCATAAATAAGCACACAAAAAAAGAATTAAAAACCCGCGGAATCTCAATGGTGTAAGCCCTGTAAATGTCTCACTTGCCAACAAACAATAGAAAATCCCCGATTTTCAATTGTGTTACCCCTGACAGTTTGTCGCTCACTTCATTTGCCATCAACTAGTTTCTATCTGATGTTAAAATGACTGAGCTTTTTTTTTGCAGATACATACAGAAAGGGTGTAGAGTTCTGTGTTTCTGTCACTGATGGGTAGTCTATACTGATAGTACAACTATTAATATTTGCAACTGCTACATGGGACTGTATGTAAGTCTTGTTTTTGGAACCAGTTGATAACATATTGTAAAGGGAAGTTGGTCTGATGTAAACTGTACATTCTTTTTATTATTGTAATTATTCGGTCTTTTCCAATTTTCTGTTTATGTACTATGGAATCATTAAGATATTTGTAATTCACTGCTAAATATAAAGGAGATTCATCTGTACACATTTCTGCAGAGCATTATTAGAGATTAAAAAAATAATAAGAACAGCAGTGGGGATCCAGTAGTGTTTGACTTACTTCGTCTGAATGCCCCCTTTTCAGAGCCACTAACCAAATTTACTTCAGTGGTAGTTACCTCCTTTTATTCACATCCTTTCATCGAACCTTTTGACAGGCTATTTTATAAAATAGATATAGTCACAGTTGGTAAGGCATTGCTAAAGCTAGATTGAAACTTTCTCACCTAAAAGGGTCTGGAAAAAGCAAAGGAAAAATGTGAAAAAATCTTAGTTGTTGCTGGGGATTCGAACCCAGGGCCACTGGCTTTAGCCACCAGTGCTCTACCCTTCACATTCTTTCCTTTATACTGTTGAGTAGTACCACTTGCTGCAGTCTCATACTCAAGAGACCACCAATTAGGTGCCATCATAACACCTTTTCGTTGTCAACCGGAAACACCTCCTTCTCCGGAGAGGAGCCATAATTTGTGGATTGAAAAGTCTTTACCATCACACTTATCAAGTTCTGACCTTTCATAAAATAGATTGAAACTTTCTCACCTAAAGGGGTCGGGAAAAAAGCAAAGGAAAAATGTGAAAAAACTTAGTTGTCGCCGGGGATTCAACCCCAGGGCCAATTCAATCCACAAATTATGGCTCCTCCCTGGAGGGTCAGAACTTGATAATTGTGATGATAAAGCCTTTTCAATCCACAAATTATGGCTCCTCTCCGGAGGGGGAGGTGTTTCCGGTCGACATCGAAAAGGTGTTCTGACGACACGTAATTGGTGGTCTGTTGAGACTGCAGCAAGCGGTACTACTCAACAGTATAAAGGAAAAAACTACAGACAAGGTTCTATGCACAACCCTTGCCAATGATGACCTTCACCACAGGTCTACATGGCTGGTTTTCGCCATGTGCATATATTGGAAGGTCATGTTGACCCCTTTTGCTGGTCTTCAACATTTGCACTACATTATGTGGGGAATCAAGAGAGCCAAGAACTAGAATTCAAGCGTTGCCCCATCACACCAGCCCTCCTATGTGAGATCAAGGAAGTGTAACAGAATGCAGATGTGGTTATGCTTTGGAGCGGATGTTGTCTGGCCTTCTTTGGGTTCATGAGGATAGGTGAACTCACAGTTTCTCAAGAGAAATGCACCTCATCTCACCTGTATTAGGACATACTGGTGTTGATGATTCCGCTCAGCCATTCAGATCGAAGTTCAAAATCAAAGCCTCCAAAACAGACCCATTCCAGCAGGGAACTTCTTTACTTACAGAGAAAATTAATTTACCAGTCTCCATCATGCTTACTTAATTGGTGGTCAGGGGGACATATCTTGGTCCACTACCTAAGTTTAAGGATAAAAACCTCTTACTCATCTGCGACAAGTAGTTGTATTTAAGGATGACCTACAAGCAGCAGGAGTGTGGAGTCTGGCCACTACTCCAGGCATAACTTTTGCATTGGGGCTGCTACCACAGCAGCAGTAAGGGGGTAAGAGGACTTAATGATGAAGACGCTGGGGAGTTGGTAGAGCCTGGATTATGTGGAGTATATCCAGATCCCACACTAACAGCTGATTTCCTACACAGCTAGACTCTGTTGAGACATTCATGTTGGTCGTTTAGTCGTGTAGTTACGCATCACAATCTGTAGTTTTGAGTCATAGTTTTTGTGTATCTTCTCCCCACACTGCAATCAAATGTGTCAATGGAAATTGTTGTGAACTACTGTGTGTCCGTACTTTTGATTTGTGTTTTTGGATTTTTGTTGTCGCTTAGTAATGATGTGGGTTCATCTCCTGAAAATTCTGTATTATTAAAAATAAAAAAAGACCGTGAAAGAGAGAATACATCTAATGAGTAATGAAAGCTGAGAAAGAAACTATGAGGTGATAAAATAGTTGAGAAAAAAAATTCAACAAATAAAAAATCTTTGAAAAAGAGAATTTTTGTTGGTCTATTGAGAGTGAGAGTGTAGTATAGTAGTATCCCTTAACCGATTACCGGCCGAATTATTACTTAACCATGGTGCCGCGAGACACCGTATTTGTTTTCGCCGGAAGTAACCCTTACTGGAGAAGCAACTTTCTGACTTTGTAGCAGAGAAACTATCGGGTCTGGACATAAAGTTTCTATTGATCAGCCGCTGATAAAAGCTTGCTCTTGCTATTGCTCAATGGATTGAAAGTCATGTGCGCTCCAGTTTACGACAGTGGATGGGAGGACGCCTAAGGCTACGAAAATGTTTGGTATCTCGTAGCATCCTTGGGGTGCCACTTCGCGTTGCTTAGTTTCACTAAGCTAGTTATGAGCTTACAATAGAAGACAAGTTCAGAGGTATGAGTAATGATTATGAATGACGCAAGAATGGACACTAACAGCAACTTTTAAAGGTGAATTGTTTGAAAACAAAACACATGCCATTTTCAGATTTATATTAGTAAGAATGAAAACACCAAATCTAGCCAATGACATCGACTTTAATTCATTACTAAGTCACTCTGTGTGACATTCTTGTGTTCTTTAAAAAATTTCCAAGTATATTATGAACTTTACAATACTACTAATATTTTAATCCCGTATTGTACAAAAAGAAGCTAGTGAAAGAGAGAGAATACGTCTAATGAGTAAAAGAAGGCTGAGAAAGAAATTATGAAAATATTATTACTATTTATTTATTTATTCTTTTTTATTTTATTATCATTTTGTAATTTTATGATCTTTGGCCTTGCCAGCACTTCATTTTTATTGCATTGTTTAGTTTTTAACATTTTCTTGCTCATTTACTTATTAGAATTGCTTAAAAAAACTATTTAGCTATGTTCTATCAAAATTTTCTAAGAACTCATCTAGAATTGCAAATTTTCCAGCTTATAACTTGACATTTCAATTTTTTACCGTCCACTAATTACAAGACGTTATCTTTAATAATTATTACCACAAATAAACAGAAAAGGTAAAGATATAAAACTAGAAAATCTCAATTTAAAAAAAATCAAATGCATTGTATCGAAAAATATCTTAAACAATGCCACTAGCTTTGCAGTTGCTATTTATATTGTGTATGTAATTAGAATATAAAATCTTTCTGAACACAATCATCTGATTAAATCTTAACTACATATTGTGTATGTATGTTGAAAATATTACCATCAGATTCAATCATGTGATATGAAAGTATTCACGATGCATGTTCAAAATGAGCAAATAGACTAAAATGAATTATTTTAAAATGCATAACTATGTTAAACACTCAATGTTAGTAACATTACTTTATTAAATCGATGTGACTAATCCATATATTACAACCTTAATCTACAATCTTACTTTTTAGTAATTTCTTTTCTGTTATTCTATCTTTATCTCTCAACTCTGAAGAATGAATGATTTCTGATACATTCCATTTTGTAGAAGTAGTTGAAAGTTGTAGATTTTCTATAAATTCAATCAAATTATACACAAATAAATACTATAAATACAGTTTGTACTACTAATTAATTTAATAAAACATGACTATTTCACATGGTATAATAGACATGTCAATTGTAGCCACCAATGGATCTTAGAGAGCGTAGTTAAACAGTCACTAGAAATCACTAAACCCCTAAGCTTGTAGAGTAAATGTAAAATGCTAGAGAAGTTAGTCAGACTGCCACAAAAAATCTACAAGTAAAGCCAAAGGAAAATGCTTAAAATAGACTTGTCGGGAAAATAATATTTAATCACCTTAACCAGAAATGACATAGTTTTGAGTAAGCATCTTTACTGCCAAAAGTAGATCTTAGATCCAGACAGTAAAGGAAGATTTGATTAGAACATAGAAAGTATGAATACAGGCAAGTGGCCTGGGTTCAAATCCCAAACATTTTTTTCCTGTATTGTTAACATTTGAAAGAGAGAGAATAATCTAATGAGAAAACATAATAATATATATTCTTTTTCTTTTCATAACTTAGCATAATCTGTATCCATTCTTTCACATCTGGGCAAAGTGTGAATGCTGAATTCAGTTGAAAAGTCTTTTTTTTTTAAGTTTTTTATATGTAACACGTCCATGTATAAGTATGTTAATTATTTTACAATAGTTCATACTTGAAAATCCATTTTCCAATAGTGGAGTAGATTAGATCCAGGGCGGTAGCTAGGAATAAAAAGAAGGGGGAGGTTTTTATATGTGGGAGTATGCATACCGATGTGTCAAATACGGGGTAGAATAAGTATTTCATGTCTATATTATAAAAAATACTAGTGTTTACATACATAACTAAAGAAAACTATAATTGTTTATGAAATGATTGATTTAAGGTGAAATTGTTGTAGTAAACTACTAATGCTTTTTAATTAGTGAAATGACAAAGTCACTAAGGTTAAGATTGCCAATGAATTCGTCTGTTTTTCCTCCTTCCCCATCAGCTGCTTCTTCAAAATTGAATTCCTCCAAAGGTGGCCCTCAATTCTTCTAATGTATCTGTTTTTAGGCTATTTCTAGGACATGTCTTTATCCTATTGACTGCAGAAAATCCACGTTCACAGTCTGCTGTTGCAATGGGCAGAACAAGACCACGGGAAAGCAGCTCTGACATTATTGGAAAGATTTGTCGCCTTTCTGGAGAAGATAGAACAATTTCAGACAGTTCCTTAATGGATTTTATATTCTTAATTTGTTTTGATAGAAAATTTTTGAATTCTCTCCATTCAAGTTGACCTTTATTATGATCCAATGCTAGAGGACCCTCTGAATAGTGACTTAGCAATGTATCCAGTTCACCCTCACCATAATGAAGAAGTTCACAATCAGTTTGGGGTATGGTATCCTTACTTGCTGATCAAAATTATTTCTCAAGTTTTCCTCTGCCTTAACTGTAAAACCTGCTTCATCAAGTCTGGCTATAAGTAGATCAATTTCAGACAAGTTTTTTCCAGGGCTCTGAAGTAGTTTCTCAATACTAAGAATGCAGTGGTAAGTCAATGCGCTCTTTGTCATGGTTATAAGCCGTGCGCAACAGTATTTACTTGAAAATACATTGTCCACTAGACTACTGCGAAGGTAAGTCTGTGTAGGTGCATGTCCAGTTGTGTCAAAGCATTGTGTGTTACAACCACTACTTAGCTAAAGAATATCACAAAGAAAACTTTTAAATAACGTGTATTGTTTTGTTATTGTTTTTTTCCTTCCAAGCAGTTGCAGAGAGTTGTTACTATGGCACTGAAATACCTTTACCCTGTATGCTAAATTTAAAAACTGGACCTTATTTTCAGTAGCTTCAGTGTTAGAAGTCAAAATCATTCATATAAAAATAGTATAGTCTTTAGGCTCGCTCGCCATTTGTGCTCAAGCACATCACTAGTAGTTAGAGCATAAGCGCTTAGGTACTGGTGGATTTATATGCACAGTTCATATACCTAAAGGCAAAAAATAGTGCACACTTACTAAGTTAGTACACCTAGTAACAATATAGCAACTGGATCTAAATATATATATTCCACCCTTAAATATATCTTCACAATGTTATTTTTATGTACTTCACCCATGAAATAACTCATGATATTTCATGGTTGTTGTTTCACAGCAACCCAGTCAAGCTCACAACTTTTCCAGGCTTTTACAGCTACCTTCCTATGGAGTGCCTACCTAACCAGGATAGAGCAGCTGCTAAAATATCAGCTGGGAGTGTGGGAAGCCCCTACAGCCAATGTAAGTTGCCAGTACAAACTATAGTAGAGAAGGTACCTGGGGTAGAATAAATCACTTATTACATTCATCATAGTGATATGGCCAGATAATTCACTCCCAGGTTTATTTTCACTCATCTCTGGCTCTTGAAAATAAATTAGCCTGCTCATGAAATATTTCGCCCTATCACACTCTGACTCACTTAATAAGTATTATGTGAGTGGGTCTAGGAAAAGGGACCTTATGAAGCAAACCAAAAAAATTGAGTTTTTTATGCTAATAAAAAGCTACAATTTATCTCAACTTAGTGCTAAAATACTGTAGGGTAAAACCTTCGACGTGCAGAGAAACTGGCAGTTGAACTGGGCTGTATTCAGCAAAGCAATTGAACTAGAAATCGAGAAAACACAAATTGAATTTCCACTTCCGGTATAATTAACGTTTCCGTATACTTAACGGCGTACTCCGCATACACAATTAAATCGTACAGACACTTTTTAACGGCGACTGACGAAGTTTGCGTAGAGTTCTTTTTAGCTTTCAAAGCGTCTCACGGCCTGTCTTGTCGGAATCCTTGGCTACTCTATTCGCTGTAGCGGTAAACTTTCAGCCAGAGGTAAGCTGTAGAGTGCATGCAATAGTCTCAAAGCTATGCCGTTTTTTAGCTGCTTCTTTGAAATTCCGCCCATCCCCCGTTAATTGTACTTCGAGAACGAGAGAGAATAAAAAGTAGCTTGTCTTTCCACGGCACGTTTGGGGTCTTTTAAGTTGTGTTGACATTTGAAATTCGGCATAGACATAGGGCTTGTTTTATGAAAAGATAATGATACTAAAAACATAACAAGATTATAAAAACTATAGTATGTCCAAGTTGAGTTGGCTGCAAGAAAAACTTGAATAACTTTATAATGGAAGCAGCTACACATCCGGGATTTGTACCATTGGAAAGCTCACGCGAAAGCAGTTAAAAAGATTTCTCCAGTAAACTCCAAAACTGGAAGGAAAGTGCTATTCCGAAACTAATATGAAAGTCTATGGGAATAAAAAAAAAAAACTCGGCTTTCCCACTCTACATGCACCTGAATTTTGTCACGTGGTTCATTGCAATCGATCACGTGTTAAAGTTTTCAATGAGCTTGTTAACAAAGAACTTGTCCCTACTCCGGTGATTACTGTGTAGCCTTGTATCCCATTACTAGTGTAAGCTATGAGCGTCAAATTGACGAGTCTAAAATAACAGGTAAGTCTATGTTGCCAGTAGGCTTAATGTTGCTCCAGCAAACAAGTACCCGAGCCGTTAAGTCTTGATATGCAGTACCACTTGATGAAGTACTAGAAAATGAAGGCCCAGGCTTCCAGTATGAGTTCAACACAAGAGACATATCTCTTAGGCCTTGTTATAACTGTTAAGACTTTTGCAGATTTTTGTGTCCAGTTAATTGAATAATTTGAAATTCTGGTACATTTTTTGTGAGACAAATCACCAGTAGAGCTGCCTTCAAATTTTCCCTCGAAGATGGTAGATACTGTACAGCTTGCGCAATTCTTGGGACAAAAGGCGGTCCTAACTTCTTTGAAATAAAGTGAGAGTTTTTAGCTCGTACAATGTATTATCAATCTTCCTCACTCTACTGAAAAAGTGTCTTAATGAACAGTCTAATTAAGTTGGGGTTTTCGCTTATACAGTCTAACCGACCTCACACCAAGTTCCTGAAATCTGATATAGTCTTCTGTTTTGTATTATAATTGCTTTGCTGGTGAACAAACATTTCCAGTTCTTGGTCGTTTAAACACAGAATTCAGTGATTCCTCCATCTGTCCTCCATTATTAACTGCATTAGCATCAATCCTGTCTGTGGTGAGTCCCCGTCAGTGTTCGAATTCAGTCTCGATTCATTTTAAGGACTACATGGTTAAAAAAAAACCAGTAATGAAAATATGTTCTGCCATTACGTTTGATGAGAAGTTAGTAGTTCTGCAAAATGTTTTTGTCGGGGCTCGTAATTTCCACCGACAACGTCAGCAAGGACCAGGACAGACAGACAATCAGAGCGGTCACCAGATCACTGTTACCCTATCGCTGGCACCTGTGGCGCTTGCAACGTGGCTGTGAAAAAGCGGGGACTAATCCTAAAGCTTCGGACTGGCAAAGGTCATCTGACTTCAAAACACAAATAATTTGACAAGTTATAAGATATGCCTAAGGGTGATACACTTTGGGTTATCATGAAGAATATCATTAAAATTGTGTGAGAGTGATCAATTAGCCCACGTTAGAACATCAAAGGAACCGTAACAATCCCACATATTAAGAACACTTCAGAAAGTGTACCAAGGATGCTAAAAACAGCAAATATCAGAACAAGCTTCCTGCAACACAGGACTTTGAAGAGAAGTTTAGTCCATCCAAAGGACACTAATGATTCTTTAAAACAGAATGGTGTGATTTATGGAATTTCATGTTCTAGTTGCGAATTAGACAGGTCAAAAGAGCATAGATATGCATTGACCTTAGGATTTCCAATGAATTCGGCAGTGGCAGAGCATGCAATAAAGACAGGTCACAACATCAATTGGAAGGACATTTTAAGGTTTTGTCTGTTTGTAAAAGTAAAAACAAGCGTTGTGAATTGGAATCCTTGTTCATTAAAATGCTGAGTTCAAGAATAAACAGGGACCAGGGAACTCTGTCAAGTGATTATGATTGCCTGGTCAGGAAAACCAAAAAGCAGCAGAACAGCTAACAGCCAACTTATACAATTATTCTTGCCCCAAGACATTTGCTTTTGAATCCACCCACTAGCACCTGTTCTTGCCTGCATGCGGTTACGGTGTTGAAAGGGTTAAGTGTGAATGCCAAATTATTTTAATTTTACCACAGTTGCTTATTACTATAATTAAAAACAGAACTGAGATACTGAGGAGCAGGAGAGATAGACAAAGCAGGAGAAGGGAATCCATGAGTTCAGAGCAATAAGAAAACTTGAGATGGCTCAGAAGAAAAAGGGATCAGGAAAGGTAACTTAGGAATAAATACATCTTATGCTACTGCATTCTTAATTTGTAAAAATTGGAAATCATGCGATACAGACTGGCGCGGTACTTGCTAGTTTATATAGTCGTTGAAAACGTTTAAACTTGACGTACACTGTTGGGTCCACTATGCTTTCTTAAGTTAATGAAAGTTCAGGCGTTTAAGTCTGCTGCTGTTTTTCAAGGCCGCACTCATTAAGCCTGTCAACCATTCAGTAACAAGTACTTAATCAATGGCCAACAGGCTCATAACTTTGAAGACGCTTTACCAAGTTATGCAGTTAGTGGCGAGGGAGAAAAAACGAGTTGCATGTACTATAAATACGCAAAAAATAAAGAAATAAAAACCCGCTGAATCTTAATTGTGTAACCCCTGTAAATGTCTCACTTGCCAACAAACAATAGAAAATCCCCGATTTTCAATTGTGCTACCCCTGACAGTGTGTCGCTCACTTCATTTGCCATCAACTAGTTTCTATCTGATGTTAAAATGATTGAGCTATTTTTTGCAGATACATACAGAAAGGGTGTAGAGTTCTGTGTTTCTGTCACTGATGGGTAGTCTATACTGATAGTACAACTATTAATATTTGCAACTGCTACAAGGGACTGTATGTAAGTCTTGTTCTTAGAACCAGTTGATAAC